>Ga0256405_10006239_pt1 | contig 19368 bp, 16 predicted proteins | sample RumenRJG_02DNA_FD_189096 | JGI IMG/M metagenome (GOLD analysis project Ga0256405, IMG submission 189096) | Bovine rumen microbial communities from Lethbridge, Alberta, Canada - RJG_02 | ecosystem: Host-associated > Mammals > Digestive system > Stomach > Rumen | place: Canada: Alberta... | reverse complement strand
CGCGAGGGCTGACGCTACATGGCAGATCCTTTGAATCTGCCACCAGTCATGTGGGGCGTGTCATGAAGTCTATCTCCCACTTTTGTGCAAGCACACGTGGGAGAAGACTTATGACACTAATATCATACTATATCTTCTATAAGTCCAATTTCTTTGCTTTTCTATTTCTAATTGTCTCTACAATTGATAATTTTCTTTTTTCTTCCTTAGGCATTACTTTACCATCCCAGGCATTAAAGATCTCCATCATCTTTCCTGTCAACTGACCAATAGTCATCTGAGATGCTTTATCAATATACTCGTTAATCTCATCGTCAGCTGTGATTTTATCAATATGCCATTCTGCATCACCAATAGTTTCAAAACCATTTTCAATGAGTTTTTGATTTTTATCTACTATATCAAACTTATCATCATTTCCAGCAACAACGTAGTAGATACCATGCTTTTTGCCAAAAATTCCATTTTTATATTCTTTTAACTTTGCCATATTAACCTTTCCTGTCCCACATAGTTGGTTTTTGTGCAATCCTGTCATAATCATTAACTAAGCTAGCCAGTAAACGTTTATACGTTGTTGTTTTTGTATCTTCAGGTGTAGCTTTTATCCAATCATAATAATGTGACATATAATCCGTAGCCCATGTATCATATGCATCAATACGTATCTGTCTAGGCTCAAGATTTTTAATACATGCATGATAAAGATTTTCTATCTGTGATTCATTAAAATCTTTATACATTGCCATATAAAAAACTGGATACGCAGTCTCATCAGCTCTCTTTTCAGCAAGTTCCTCAGCATTACCAGCCTCGATTACAACTTCTTCTGCTTTTTGCACTTCTTCCTTTTCACGCTGCAATCTGTCCTGACTAAAGAATGACTCTTCCAGAGTCATCTGATGTGGCTCCATATCATCGATTATATTGTCAAAGTTTCCATTGTACTCTGAGTCGAGAATACTTTGTGTCTCCTGCAACTCACCACTGGTTTTAGGAAGCATCAAAAACTTTATACGTACCGGTCTACGGTATTTTTTACCCATAGCATCCGTTTTTAAGGCCTCATATGCAATCTTTATATCAGTGTAATGATTGATTTCCTCTTTGGCTGGTGCCAAAACGTCACGTTCAAAAAATGAAAACTTAGACCAACTCTTTGGTATCTTTGCGACATTTTTACCCTTCTTATTAGGATCTGGCTCCCAATCTGCAATCTTACGCATAAAGTCATTATCTGTTCCAGTTCCTAACTCAAATGTCCATGTTTTATTATTAAACTGGTAGGATCTTAATAAATCAAATATTCTCGGGGAATACTTGTGAGTCATCAAAGACGTCTCTTCCAAACGAGGAGCAATATAATACTTTTCCTTGTCTGTCATCAGATTATAAAGAAATGGAAACATATCCTCATGGAACTTAATCTCCACATCACCACTTCCAGGATCCATATGAACAACATTAAGCCAATGAACCATGGCTTCTTTACCGCTCTCTAATGTGATCCACCATGTCTTTTGACCTATATCATTTAATATTGCCTTTGTATTTGTATAGCTCAACTTATTGGCCGAGGCACTACGATGTATAATCTGTTGAAACTCACTACAATTAAATGTGTAGACCGTATTTATATCATCTGTAGGTTTAATTTTTGATATAAGATAGTTTACTGCCTTACTTTCAACTAAAGTAAGTGAAAATTTTCCTTCCTGAACCATCTTAGTACTTTTGGCAACTTTTTGCTTACGAGCTTTTTCTATACCATGACTCATAAATATATAAACTCCTAACAGTTAAGAAATGAAAGTTGAGTGATCGTACGGATACTTCCTCTAATTTACTAAATATCATTTTAATTTATGTGCGGTAATATTTCAACTCAACTTTTACCGTAAGTTTACTCAACTTTTACGTTTTTTTACTCAACTATCCGTATTTTGACTCAATTCTCGGGTCTTTTTTACGTATAATCTTTCAATATATCCGTATTATCACTCAACCTTATCCGTATAAATGTGTACAGTAGTCGTATAATCGCTCAACTTTGGCCTTATTATCCTTACGTTTTCATTATTATTTCTTAACATTTTTTCCCGTAAGTTTACTCAACTTTTCTACACATATATAACTTTTTATCTTTTATTATTTTAATTACCGTATAATAACTTAACTCTTAAATAAAATCTACATCAATTAATATGAATTTATAATTATATTCCGTACAATCACTCAACTTTTAAAAAATTTAGACAGTATAAGGTCACCTGAAATAGCCATTCTTTATCTCTTTACCAAGGAACGTAAATTCACTCAACTTTAGTAACAAAGGTTTTCACCTTACTAAGCTTTATTACTATATAGCTCATATATTTCTTGATATATTTACCTAAACCTGCGTCTTTTTACTTGCTTTATACCGTAAAATCACTCAACTTTAAACTTATATTCAGTACGTAATCTACTCAATTCCGCTGTATTTCTTATCATATTATGATCCGTATATTTACTCAACTTTCATACACATATATAACTTTTTATCTTTTATTATTTTTAATTACCGTATAATAACTTAACTCTCAAATATACTCTACATCAATTGATATAAATTTATAATTATATTCCGTATAATCACTCAACTTTATACATTATTTTTAGCTTTAAAACCACGCAAAAAGGCCATAATATTTGACTCTTGTTTCGACCGTATTTTTACTCAACTTTTGTACTTTATCTGTCACGTAATCCCCGCTTTTTATTCTGACTTCATATGTGCTGCGACTGGTATAACCATAATTGCAATAATCATGCAGATATTTTCTAACCTATACTCCGTACAATCACTCAACTATCAGCTATGAGTTACACTATCATTATATTTTTAATTATTTCTATACCGTATTTCTGCTCAACTTTTACGTATTTTCACTCATCTTTATTCGTATATTCGCTCAACTACTAACGTAATTTAACTCTATTTTTAACGTACATGTACTCAACTTTAACGGCTTTTCTTCTATTAGATGATAAAATAAATAAAATAAATAAATTAGAATTATCTACTACTACAATAATCCTCCACTTTAATTCTTTATACGATATTATTTTTTGTAGTAGTTGAGTACTTTTACGTAAAAAAATATCATGATTATGTAATCTTTAGTTTAGTCCAAGTTTAGTACATAACCATGATATTTCTACTTATTTATCTTCAATAAGCGCTTGAAGATCATCTATTATTGACTTTATTTTCTGGATATCATTTTTGCTAAATTTATATCCTCGCTTCTCTTTTCGTTTACCTAACTTTACAACATTATCACTTATTTTTGATAACATCTCGTTAACGGCTATTGGTGCAGATATACCAATAGTTTTATTTAACTGTTCTGCGTCTGCCTCTTTTGCAGCCTTTAATATTTTATGATATTTATCAGCCTTTTCTTTAGCACGTCTTAACTGTGCCTGTGTATTAATTAATTCCTGAGATGATGAACCATCTATATCTGGATTTTCTTGTACTAGAGATTCAAGTTCTAGTGTTTTATTTTTTAAACGTTGTATCTCCTCTTCCTGCTCTTTTAATTTTAATTCGTTTTCCTTTAGTTGTTCTGCAGCTGCCTTTTGGATTTTTTGATTTTCTTCATCCTGAGTTTTTAATTGCTGATATTCATCCTCTGTTATTGTCTCACCATTTTGAGTAATATAATTTAAAATATAGTTTTGAACGTCTATACTTCTTGACGCATACTGATTTGCCTGATTTATCGATATTTTTTCATCATCCAGTAAGGTTTGCAGGCCTATGATCAGATTTTTATTTATTGAGTCATATTTTCTAATCTGCCTGGATGATATAGATAATTTTTCCGCGATACGATCAAATAATTTTTTTTCTATTCCTCTTTTCTGCAGCAGTTCCATTAATCTCGCTACTCTTTTACGCATATCCCCTGGGTGTGATGACTCTGATACTGCATCATAGTTCATAAGGAGATTGAGCTCTTCCAATTCTGACCAAGGTATATCATCTCTTAATATAAGAGCTGGTAATTTTCTATGCATAAAGGAATGGTCTTTTTCAAGAATCAAGCCAAAAGCAGCGTATCGTCTGTGTCCAGAAATTATTATATAGTTTCCTGTAAAGTTTCCGCTTCTTGACTCTCCATCTGTAAACTCTCTTGCGATTACAATCGCTGATTGAAAACCGTTTCTCTGTATGTTTTCAGCAAAAACATCTACATCAGTATCATCTATATCTCTATTATCTGGAAATGGTATCAGTTTTTCGTATTGTATCATTTCGATTTTTGATCCATTCCCTAAATCAAGACTAACAGTATCCAATTTACTTTTTGTATTTTTGAATACTATTTCTTTATTTCCATAACCTAATGGAGCCGGTTCTTTTTTGGCAGCCATATTTTATCCCCCTATTAGCGCTGTTCCATATCAAATCTTGTTTTTTTGTTGGTATATTTTTTTAATAACTTTTTGTAGTCATCAAGATCGATAAGGGAAAGTTGCTGTGCTACATTTATGTAATCAGTTCCAGCATTTGTTTTTTTGTCATAATAATATATTGGCATATATCTTGATAAAGATTCTGCAATGTTATTATCATCTCTTATCACTGATTTCAGTGCAATATTTTGGAACATTGCATCATATGCCGAATACTTTTGTCTTACAAGTGTTGTTCTTGCTTTTACATGTGCTAGCAAAACTCCCAAAATTTGTAAATCGCTATTATAATCCGATTGTATACGATAATAATCCTGTAATACGTCAGATATACCATCATATGAAAAATTTGCTGAATCTACCGGGATTAAAACATAATCTGATGCTATCAATGACATGTCGGAGAAACTATCAGCTGCAGGGTTATTGTCAATTATTATTGTGTCATAATCATGCTTTACTTTATCAAGTACTTCCTTTAGTCTGTATAAATCCTTTTCTTGATATCCGTTTCCATAAAAAAACTGATCTGGTCTTTTTACGTGTTTATTATTTGGTAATACATCTACATCAAATTCAGAATGAATGAGGACATCATCTATTTCTGCATCACCAAATAATAAATCTGTTATGTCTGGATTTTCCTCATTAAAGGCTCTATATACCTGACTTGAATTACCCTGGCAATCCATATCAACTATCAGTGATTTTTTTCCTACAAGTGTCGGAATACATGCTAGCTCTACACAGCTAGTAGTTTTTCCAACTCCACCCTTCTTATTGTATGCGCATAAAATACTCATGATTCCTCCATACATATGTTTGTATAAAAATTCAATATAATTTATTCTACTATATTTTTTTCGTAAATGAAATATTTTTATGTCAAATTTATTATTTAGTATATATTTATTTTTATCTGTTGTAAGTATTTATTATCCTTTTTATATATTTTACCCCTTTTTATTTTTGCCATATGTAAATATAATTCCAATTTTACTTTTGGATTTGTTTTTCCTTTATTTTCTGTATACTTTCAATCATTTATTTGTATCTTTTTATATTTTCTCTTTATAGGATTGTATAAATTGAACTCAGTTCACATTTTGTATTTTGAGTTGTTAAATCTGATTTTTTTAATATTTATTGTTACTTGTTAAATGTTAGTAAATATATTTATAAGTTGATCATCGCAGTTATTACTTATTATAAGTGTATAAAATTTTTCTAATTTTTAGATCAATTAAATCAGATCTGTATTTTTGAACTCAGTTCACAAAAAACGAAATGTATATATAATTATTCCTAATACAATGATGTGAGTGTCAAAAGTCGATATCGGACCGCTTCGCGCTTTGCGCTTCTGGGAACACCAGCCCATTGGAATTCGCTTCGCGAGGGCTGGTGCCATATGCCAGATTCCTGCGGAATCTGCCACGAGGCTCGCGTTCCTCCCACATTCCGCACTCTCAGGCCGCAAAAAGCGTCCTTACGTGCTCCATGTGGGGCGTGTCATGAAGTCTATCCCCCACTTTTGTGCAAGCACACGTGGGAGAAGACTTATGACACTAATATCATACAATTATTCATGCTTTGTAATTTACTTATAATGAAATAAAAGGCTGAAATTTAAAGAAATAGTCTTATTAACTATATGCAGCCTGATTGATTTCTGTAGAGGCATCATTTTTTTTTGAAAATATGGATAAAATGTAGATAAGAATGTAGATAAAAATATAGATAAGAATATGTACCAGAAACCTATTGGGTTTATTAATAAATTGTAAACAGATATATCTAAAAATATTCAACTTAAAATTATCAATTTTTAAAAATTTATTATATATGAATTTATTCAAAGCTGATTATATTACTGTTAGAATTTTTATCATTTTCTGATTTATAATTATTTTTACAATAATTTTTGAATTCCGAATAATTAACTGATAAATGATAAATACATTTGAAATATTTTTGATATTTTTGAAATAATATTATTTTTTGCTTTTTTGAACTCAGTTCTATAAATATATTCATATAAATTACTTTACTGCAATTATGTCATTTGAAAATTTGAACTGAGTTCACATTTTGTATACCTGTTAAGCAACTAGTATCATGATCAGTATTACTAAAACATTATAAAAAACATAAATTTAGTATAAATATTTTTCGTAATCAGTAATGGTGAAGTGGCGTGAAACATCATAATTTAAGATTAAATCACGAACGAAAATGCACAATATAAGCGCTTGAAACTATCGTATTATACAATATATAGTGTTTTTATAATGCTGCGAAACAAATTTTTGAAATTCGTGAAACATTGTAAGAACATTGTGAAACAATTATGTCAGTGGTCAGCTAAATATTACACCTCTGTACTAAATTCATCAGTAATCGATTTAGTTTGAAATTCGATAAAATATTTAATTTTTAATAACCTATAAAAGAATGAATGTTAAGTATTATATCCAGGCAATGTTATTTTTCTGTTTATGGTCCATAAAAACATATGCTTTATAATATATATGTGTAAATATGTAGAGATTATATATTAAAGAATTTTTAAAAAAGAAAAATTGAAAAATGTGAACCGGGTTCATTTTTTCAAAGGAGAGTAGGAAAAGCAAATGATATAAAAGTGGAGTATGTAGATAGATATAGAGGTACAAACGTTTATTGAACATGTAAAAATAAAGGAATCGACCATCGAGACATAAATTTAGGGAGTCCGATGGTCGATTTATGATGAGACACTATTAATATCACTGATTCACACAACGTTTGAGAGTTTTAGAGGCTCTTTGCTTAAACTTAGATTTATTTAATGTAGACAAAACTTTATAGGCAGTTCTTTTATGTCTAACTCTGGTAACAGCATCTGACTGATAGCGGAAAAGGGAGATAAATGCATCTGCTATGTAATAACCCAATACAACAAAAGCAAAAATAAGAATTAAATCCATAAAAATAATATCCATTTTATCCTCCCCTTAGAATAGTAAATTATTTAATTAATCTTTAATTCGCCTAAAAGTTAATGAATATAAGCAATTTATGAATAACGTATAAATAATGTATAAAAAAAGAAAGAAATGGCTTAGTTGAGTTTAGATACTAGCAAGATTGTTAATATTTTGCCGCATAAGGAATGAATATATATTTAACGATAAAAGAATTGTATGCAAAATACCGATTGTGCAAATAGCACAAAAAGAAAAATAAAAATTGTACAAATTTAAAAACGTGATTGACACTGTAATGAGATGGTGATAGAGTTCACCACCGTTACAGATGAGTCCGCAAGGAGTCATTGATCACATAGATATGTGTGTTTCAAAAATTAAATTTTATAAAGGTAGGACCTGATGGAATATTTGAGACACAAATTTAGTTTATGCAGAAAGGAATCAATTATGAAAGCATTAATTAATTTTTTAAACGATTTTTCAGAGTGTGTACGTTTTGCAAACGAGTATAGATGGGACAATAGTGTTATTGCTCACATTAACAAATAATTAGAGACCGTAATAGCGGGTTTCCAGGATTAGATCTCTCAATATTTTATAGAGAGATTTGCTTATATGCTCATCATATTATGCACGCCGTATTGCCAGTATACGATCCTAAAAGACGGATATGCCAGTGTACTAAAACTGTATTATTAGTGTCTAGCTCTTGCCAGGAGCGGTGACATACCAAGTAATACCTTCCCGATTTTCCCTTCAATAAATTGGAATTGCCAGTTAAGTTTTCTAATAACAGTTTGAGTACAGCGTGTTAAAAGGATATAGCTTTAAAATTGCCAGTAGCTATTGTGTGTGTAAATGATGAGTACTTAAAGCTCCATAATTTACCTGATTTGATAAATAAAGTACCTTTAGAGAAGATGTGAACTCGGTTCACATCTTCTTTTATATATATAACTTTACATAGTATATAAAATAGTAATATATTTAGAGGAGATAAAAGTGGCATATCTCAAGTGAAAGTGACCATTTGAGGAATATATGGGGAAGATATTAAATATCTTTTATGGGGTAATGGTATATGAATAGGGTACATGAAAGGGATGAAGCGTTACAGATAATAAGTCTTGTGATAAATTATGGTTTCGCAGATATATCAATGATCGTAACGTATACAGGCGTTTCTGAAAGTGTTATTCATGAGCGAATATCTGTTGCCAACATTATACTTGATGAGTATGATGCCGGAAAACTGGTGATTAGTCCTGCTTTTGGTATAGTACTAAATGGTGATGAAGAGCAAAGAGGTCACGCCTTTGATATACTTTATAAAAATGAATTCTCAGTACCGGTATTTAGCACTGAGAATAGAGGCTTATATTATAGACGTTCCAATTACATAAGGCATGATATCAAATAGTATTTTTTTCTAGGAAAGATTCTGCCCAAGTTGCCAGAAAATCACTGCACTTGCTGCAGCTACATTTAATGAGTCAACTCCGTGAGACATAGGTATTTTTACCACGTAATCACAGGCTGATATTGTTTTCTTCATGAGTCCATCACCTTCAGTGCCTAAAATAATAGCTAGTTTTGATTCAGCTAGTAATGGAGGATAGTTAATATTTACTGATCTATCAACAAGTGCCATAGCTGCTGTTTTAAATCCCATTTCCTTAAGAAGAGTAATTCCGCTGCATGGCCAGTTATCTTTATCTGATTTACTGTTAGATATATAAGTCCATGGAATCTGGAATACAGTACCCATACTGACTCTTGCGGATCTCCTGTATAGAGGATCACAACAACCAGGTGTAAGTAATACAGCATCTATATTTAAAGCAGCTGCAGAGCGGAAAATTGCGCCAATGTTTGTTGGATTTACAACATTTTCCAGTACTGCGATACGATGAAAATTATTACAGAGTTCTCTGACATCTGGTAATTGCTGCCTATGCATGGCACATAACACACCACGGGTGAGTTTAAATCCAGTAATCTGACAAAGTAGTTGCATATTTCCTACATATACAGTAAGTTCTGCACAATTTAAAAATGCAGGATCAAGTTCTTCTATTTTTTTTAAAAGTTCAGATGTTTCCTTCCCATTAAGAGTTTTATCTTCTATTAAAAGAGAGATAGGTATGTATCCAGCATCAAGAGCCCTGAAAATAACTTTAGGACTCTCTGCTATAAAAATACCTATGTCAGGTTCATTATAATGTACAAGCTGATTTTCATTATATTGTGAGAATATTGCTATATTTTCATCAGTGAGATTTGTTATATTAACAAAATTTAACTTCATATATTATTTCCTTTATTTAAAATTTCTTGATTAATATAACATAGTTTACTAGTGCCAATCACAAAAATAAATTGTATAATTTCGGTATAAAATCATAAATAATGAAATTTGATTTTCAAATATCCGTATCAAAAGGGGGAGAAAAGTGGAACAGGAAAAGAAAACATCAGTAGTATGGAAATATTTAGCAATAGTATTGGTTGCAGTTACCATAGCACTAGTTGTTGCATTGTTTTCATTATCAAAGAGTAAATTACAGGCTGTAGCAGATGCAGCGGAGACGCAGGCAGTTACGATTGAGGAAACTGTAACAGAGACTATGCCGGAGACAGAGAGCGTAGTTGAGCTTACTCCGGCAGAGGCTGCAAAAGAGTATGGAGATAGCATTCTTACATACTGGACAGATACAGCGGTGACCAAAAATCAACTTATTTCTTATATGGCTGAGATAACAGATGAGAGTAATCCAAACTTCATACCTGTTAAAAACCGAATTGCCGTTTTTGATTTTGATGGAACATTGTTTTGTGAGACAGACCCTAACTATTTTGATTATACTCTGCTTGTACATCGTGTACTTGAGGATGAGACTTACAAGGATCAGGCTAGTAAATATGAAAAGCAGACAGCAGAAAAGATAGTGGAGCAAAACGAAAAAGGAACATCATTCAAGGGACTTGAGACTGATCACGGAAAATGTATAGCGTCATCTTTTGCTGGTATGACTTTAGGAGAGTTCAACGATTATATTCAGGAGTTTAAGAAAACACCAATGCCAAGTTATGATGGCATGCTCAGGGGAGATGGTTGGTACCTGCCTATGCTCCAGATAATAGATTATCTCAAGGCCAATGATTTTACTGTATACATAATCAGTGGTACTGACAGATTTATTGTTAGAGGTATTGTTGATGGCTCTGTTCTCGATTTACCTATGTCACAGGTTATAGGTTCTGATGAGTCCCTTGTGGCATCTGGACAAGGAGATGAGGATGGATTGACATATCAGTTCACTGCAGAGGATAAGCTTATAACCGGAGGAGAGTTTATCATTAAGAATCTTAAGATGAACAAGGTTTCAGTTATAGCCAAAGAGATAGGTGAGCAGCCAGTTCTCTCTTTCGGTAACAGTACTGGAGATGCAAGTATGGCTGAGTATGTTATTACAAACAATCCATATAAGAGCCTGGCATTTATGCTTTGCTGTGATGATCTGGAGCGTGAGAACGGAAATATCGAAAAGGCTGATAAGATGTACAGCCTGTGTACACAGAATGGTTGGATACCAGTATCAATGAAAAATGATTGGACAACTATTTATGGTGATAACGTTACCAAAAAGATCAGCGAAGAGGTTTTACAAAAAGCAAGCTAATTAAACATCAGGAAAACTCTCAAGGGCGACCTTGGGAGTTTTTTTATCGCAGAGTCGCTGGTATGAAATTACATTAACGTGTAATAGGCTAAGAGATAATCTTATAAAAATTACTATTATAAAACTAAGGTAGTATCATCAATAGTAAAAAGAGTGTTACGGGTATATTATAGTTGTAACAATCGTAATTAAGTGAGGGAAGAAATGGATGTATATGCAAAGATGCTTCCAAAATGTATGGAAGTGCGTGGCGCAAAAGTTCATAATTTAAAAAATATAGATGTAGACATTCCACTCAATAAGATAGTTGGGATAGCGGGAGTATCAGGTTCTGGAAAGTCATCATTGGCACTTGGCGTATTATATGCAGAGGGTTCACGGAGATATCTGGAGTCTTTGTCGACGTATACGAGGCGGCGAATGTCTCAGGCCGAGAGAGCAGACGTTGAGGATGTAAGATATGTTCCCGCTGCGTTAGCATTGCACCAGAGACCGGGAGTTCCTGGGATACGCAGTACATTTGGTACCATGACGGAGCTTTTAAATAGTTTACGACTTATGTTCTCACGACTCGCCAGTCATAGATGTCCAAATGGACATTATGTAGAACCATCTTTTGATGTAGCGGCAATGCTGGAGACGACATGTCCTGTCTGTGGTGCGCGATTTTATGGACCAGGTGCGGAAGATCTTGCTTTTAACAGCCGGGGAGCCTGCACAACATGTGGCGGAACAGGAGTCGTCAGGACTGTGGATGAGAGTACTTTAATACCTGATGAAAATAAAACAATTGATGATGGTGCGGTAGTAGTTTGGGGCACACTTATGTGGAGCCTCATGAAAGATGTATGTCGTGAGATGGGAGTCCGCACAGACATACCTTTTAAGGATTTGACTCCTGAGGAAAAAGAAATCGTGTATCATGGACCGATGGAAAAGAAGCATATCTTCTACCTAAACCCTCAGACAAATACTACGGCAGAGATGGATTTTACATATTATAGTGCTGTAAATACAGTTAAAAATTCCCTTTCAAAAGTTAAAGATGAAAAGGGCATGAAACGTATCGAAAAATATTTAAAAGAGGGTGTTTGCCCTGACTGTAATGGTACCAGATTATCTGAGGCATCAAGAGCGCCTAGATTGAGAGGTATAGGTTTGGATCAGGCAACAGCAATGACTCTTGTGGAGCTCATTCCCTGGGTTCAGGGAGTGCCTAAGTCTTTACCTGAAAAGATGAGGCCGATGGCTGTAAATATTTGTGAGTCATTTATGGACAATGCTAAGCGCCTGATGGATCTTGGATTGGGATATCTGTCACTGGATAGAGCTGCAGCCACATTATCAACAGGTGAGCGTCAAAGAGTCCAGCTTGCAAGAGCTGTGCGTAACAGAACCACAGGAGTGCTTTATGTTCTGGATGAGCCATCCATAGGACTGCATCCTCAAAATCTGGTGGGGCTTACTGCAGTCATGGACGATCTTCTGGCAGATGGTAATTCAGTGATTCTGGTTGACCATGACACGCAGGTACTCGCACATTCACAACACATCATAGAGATGGGAAAAGGTGCAGGGGCTGACGGTGGAACAGTGATTACCCAGGGCACAGTTCAAGAGGTGGAGGCTGATTCAGAATCAGTTATAGGACCATATCTAAAGAGAGAAACAGACCTTAGGTGTGGTAAAACCCAGGACATAAATATTCAAATTGATAAATACAGGATCAGACCAAGCATAAAAAAGGATGAGATGTTTTCGATAGGGCGCATATCCATGTCTACCGACACCATACATACGGTACAACCACTGGATGTAGACATTCCTATGGGACGACTCACAGTGGTCACAGGTGTTTCAGGGTCAGGAAAAACTACTATGATCCTCGAGAGTCTCATCCCGGCATTAAAGTCACAGATTGCAGGGGATACTTTGCCGGCTCATATAAGGAAGATCAGTGCCGAGGGGATCCGTCAGGTCAAGCTGATAGATGCTACTCCTATAGGTATAAATGTGAGGTCAACAGTGGCCACTTATGCCAATGTTCATGACGAGTTACGTAAGGTCTATGCCCGCACTGACGACGCAAAGAGGTTGGGCCTTAAGGCAGGAGATTTTTCTTATAATACAGGAAATTTACGTTGTCCGACCTGTGATGGTACCGGGCAGATATCTCTGGATGTACAGTTCCTGCCAGATGTGGATATTACATGCCCGGATTGCCATGGCTCCAGATATTGCAGGACGGCACACGGTATCATGAGACAAGCCAAAGATGGGAATGTCTATAGCCTGCCAGATATCATGAGGATGAGCGTTGAGGAGGTCCTGAAAGCATGTGGAGGACTGAAACTCCTCCAGCAGAGGCTCCAGGTGCTTCATGATCTTGGACTTGGATATCTTACAGTAGGTGAGGAGACACCTGGACTATCAGGTGGAGAGGCTCAAAGACTTAAACTCGCAAGTGAAATGGGAAAAGGACAAAGTGATTCAGTATTTATATTTGATGAGCCAACCATAGGATTACATCCTCAGGATGTGTGCACCCTCATAAATGTGTTTGAAAACCTGGTGCAGCACGGAGCTACAGTTATCGTCATAGAACATGATCTTGATGTAATCAGGAATGCCGATTATATAATTGACATGGGCCCAGGTGGAGGTAAGTCCGGAGGCCGTATTGTGGCAGCCGGAACTATAGATCAAATACGTGATAATAAAGAGAGTGTCACCGGAAAATTTATATAGTAGTGGACGATGATTCTCATGTAGCGACCAAAATTTGAAAAACGGCTAAGATATAAACCGAAACAATAAACTAAAACATGAAACAGTATGATATGACAGAAAGATAAAAATGGAGATATTAGTAGATTTATTTTTAACATTTGCAAAGATAGGACTATTCACATTCGGTGGTGGTTATGCGATGATCGCTATGATAGAGGATGCCTGCGTGGAAAACAAAAAATGGATATCCCATGACGAGATGATGGACATTACAGTCATTGCTGAGTCCACACCAGGCCCCATAGCAATCAATTGCGCGACATATGTTGGGTACAAAAAATGTGGAATTATAGGTGCATTGGCAGCCACATTGGGCATAGTTCTACCATCATTTTTGATCATTTATATTGTTGCACTTTTCCTTGATGATTTTCTTGAAATCACAATCATAGCTCATGCATTTAAAGGAATAAAACTTGCAGTCGGGATACTGATTTTTGATGCCGCAGTAAAAATGATCAAAAAGATGAAAAAGAAACCTCTGCCCTTATCCTTTATGTTGGGCGCTGCGTTTATCATGATTATGGCGAATGTCTTTGCCGTGAAAATATCATCAATATGGATCATGCTGGCTTCGGGAGTGATCAGTATCGCGGTATTTACACTCGGTAAACAGGAGGTAAAGAAGTGATATATATTGATCTTTTTCTAGGTTTCCTTAAAGTGGGATGCTTTGCTTTTGGAGGAGCATACGCAGCGATACCACTTATAAGAGAGGTTGTGACATCCTATGGATGGATTGATGATGAAATTCTCACGTATATGATTGCGGTCAGTGAGAGTACGCCAGGTCCAATAATGGTAAATCTCGCAACATATGTAGGTACATCACAGGCTGGACTTTTGGGTGCATTGATCGCAACATCAGCCGTGGTCTTGCCATCGTTTCTGATAATATTGATTGTTACAGCTATTCTCCCAAAGGTAATTAAGAATAAGTATGTTCAGGCAACACTACGTGGTATAAAACCAAGTATGATAGGGATAATCCTTGCAACTGGCCTGATGATGATATTTGAAAATATCGTGGTCAAAGATAAGTTAATGGTTGATTACAAAGCCCTTTCAGTAACAGTTATGCTCCTTTGCATTTACTATGGATCTGCAAGGATTTTAAAAAAAAGTATATCACCCATCGGACTTATTGTTGTTTCAGCAATAGCAGGCATAGTTTCTGCTGGATAAATTTTAGTAAACATCATTGATTGCCTAAAATTATTATTATAAACTTTTATATGTCGGATATACGATAATGCATACAATCGGAGGATCAAAAAATGCAAAAAATATCTCGTCGAGACTTCCTTAAAGGAAGTGCAGCACTTGCGGCAACAGGACTTCTTAGTGCATGTACAGGACAGGGAGGTATCCCTGAGGCTACTACAGAGGGGGCATCAGGAACCACTGCAGCGGGTACTACAGCAGTGCAAGCAGAGACAACGGCTGCTGTGACGGAAGCAGTGACAGAGGCTGCCACAGAGGCTGCTAAGACAACATTCAAAGCTGGTACCTATCAGGCTACAGCATATGGAAATATCAGTGATATTACAGTCGAGTGTACATTTAGTGAGACAGAGCTTACAGATGTAAAGGTTATAAAACAGGGGGAGACACCAATCCTTTTTTCACAGGTAGAGGATGAGCTCATACCTACAATTATCAGAAATCAGGCAGGCGGAGTTGATGCAGTTACAGGAGCTACAAATTCTTCACGTGCCGTTAAAGAGGCCATAGCAGATTGCGTTGAGCAGGCAGGAGGAGATAAGGAGGCCTGGCTCAATAAAAAGGTTGAGTTCACTCCAGGAGAGGACGAGTCTTATGATGTTGATCTTGCGGTTATCGGGTGCGGAGCAGCAGGATTTATGGCATCCATCACAGCAGGTCAGGCAGGACTCAAGGTACTTGCCGTTGAGAAGGCAAGCTCAGTTGCAGGAGTAAATGGCATTAAGGTATCAGGACCATTTGCTGTAGATACATCAGTACTTCACTCAAGAGAGGGTGGAACAACACTTACAGTTGATGAGGTATTTCAGCATGTAATGGAGTATTCACACTGGACACCAAACCCAGCGCTTATGCACAGATGTCTTGAGGAGTCAAAAAATGCAGTTGAGAACCTCGTTAAAATTGGTTATCAGATGAAGGAGGCAAACTTCCGCTTTGAGACACCTTTCAAGGATGAAAAGGGCGGTTTTCATCTGATCACAAACCCTCTGGATGAGAGAGTTGAGTTATGGGAAAAGGCATTAGCAGACGCCGGTGTAGAGGTACTTTATAATACACAGGCATCAGATCTCATAATGGATGGAAAGACAGCAAAAGGCCTGCATGCTATAAAGGCAGATGGTACCAAGGTGACGATCAATGCCAAGGCTGTGATCGTTGCAGCAGGAGGATATCTTGGAAACCGTGATCTCCAGGAGAAATTCCTTAAAACAAGAAAGCTTAATGCTGCAGCAGGAGGAAATAGTCTTTGCACTGGAGATGGCATTCTCATGTCATCAGATGCAGGCGCTGTGCTCAGTAAGACCTTTGGATATTGTCCATGCGAGTACGGTGGCACTAATAGCAAGGCAACAAGACCTGCAAAGCAAGACAAATATGATCAGAATTATTGCTTTAAGTTTGGATTATATGGAAACCTCCTTGTTGATGCAGAGGGCAAGAGATTTATTAATGAGGGATTACTCTGCGATTACCCTATGAGCTATGGTTCAGAGCAGATCCTTCTTAATGCTCCGTGGTACGGAATAGTTGATCAGGCATATGTAGATGCCATGGCCACAGAGGGACTTTATGAATATACAACCAAGAAGGGTGCCAATGAGGAGAACTGGTTTATCGGTAACTACTTCAAGGATAGAATACTTGATAAGCTTCCAGAAGATATTGAGGAGGGCTTAAAAGAGGGCTGGCTTGCCAAGGCAGATACTATTGAGGAACTTGCAGAGCAGTTTGGACTTACAAATCTTAAAGAAACTGTAGACGAGTACAATTCATACTGCGATGCTGGCGCAGATGCCAAATTTGGAACTTCACCATGGTATCTCTCGAAAGTATCACAGGGCCCATTCTATGCGGTGCAGTGTGAGCCATCAGCGTGGTCCACATTTGGTGGAGTGCGTACAGATGATAGACTTAGAGCATTAGATATAGACAATCAGCCTATGGAGGGACTTTACGTAGTAGGTACTGATAATGGTAGCCTATACTATAGCCCATACTATGACGTACCAGGATACTGCTATGGATTATGTATTGATTCTGGATACATAGCTGCCAACGAGGCTGCTCAGTACATCAATGGCTAATGTATAGATATTATATATGCATAGATATTATGGAAATGCATAGTCTTATCAAACAGAAATAGATTTCAAAAAAATTAAAAGCGTGGCTTGTGCCTGGCTCTCAATTGTAGGACATAGATCAAACATTGGGAGCTGCACAATGCCTCGCTTTTTTTACTTTCAAATGTAAGGTAAAAAATGCAAGGAACAGATATACAAAATAAATGTAGCTGGCTATATTTTAGTTTATGGTCGGCAAATGAATTTATGTTCTATAATTTATTTAATTGTGGATGTATAGATAAGACGCAAGTAACAAGTGCCAAAATTAAATGTAGCCTGAATTATAACAGGCAGAGACATCAGACTTATGCCATTAAAAAACCGAAGCAATATAAAATTGCTCCGGAAATTTATTAATATCAACTATATAGTTGAAAATAGCCAATGTAGCTTACATTATAACAGGCAGAGTCATCGGGCTTATGCAATTATATTTCCTAAGTAATAAAGAACACTTAGGAAATATATAAATATCAATTATAAAGTTAAAAAATAAGCGAAAATTATTATATTTGATTGGTAGTATGATGTTATTTAGACATTAAATTTTTCAACAGCATTCCGGATTCAGTAAAGCAATCATCGTTATAATTACCTGTATAGTCATACACATTAGATTTTAAAATGGCAGAAGACTCATTCTTATTGGATAAATTCCATCCGGCGTAAGAAAGATTATTATCGTTTATAATGCTAAACCATTGTAAAGCTGAATTGTAGTCCACATTTCCGTTTCCGGAGGCATAACAAGTGGAAAATTCACTTATAAAGATAGGTAATCCGGCGCTTCTGGCATATAGTAATTTACTCTGTAGATCTTCTTTATGAGTGGCTGCATAAAAATGAAGAGTGTACATAACATTATTACTTAAATCATGACTAAGCGGATCATCGGCAACAATATCTACACGTTGAGACCAAAATGGAGTTCCTATGAGAATGATGGCATCGGGAGCATTGGCACGTATCACAGGTATTAGTTGTTGCGCATAAAGCTTTATATCAGACCAGGTCGTGTTTCCATTAGGTTCATTACATATCTCATATATTATATTAGGGTTATCTTTGTATCGGCTGGATATAGCATCAAAGAACTTAATGGATTCATTCATGTGTTGCAGCGGATTTCCGTCATTAAGAATGTGCCAGTCTATAATGCAGTACATATTTAGTTCCGTGCAAATGTCAGCGCCATTTACTATAAGTTCAGTCATATTTGATGCTTGATCTGATGAGGATGTATAACCGCCTTCATCAGTATACATAGCAAGTCTGATCAGATTACAACCCCAATTATCTCTGAAATATTTAAAACAATCTCTATTAATGTATTGTGGAAACCAATGTATTCCATGAGTAGATATACCTTTAAGCTGGATTTTGTTTCCCGTACTGTCACAAAGGTCGGAACCCTTTACATTGAGTGCACCATAATATGAGGGAGATGTATCGGAATTATAGGATGATTTTGTATAAGAATTAGAATCATTATTCTTATTGTAACTATTATGGTTGGAATTATTATAGGCCGCATGATAAGTGGATACGTTTGTATATGAGTAGGCAGGTGATGACAATACAAAAAAAGATAAAAGAAAGTGGATGCTTATAAAGCTTGGCAGAAATGATTTATGTTTAAAGTGTTTAAAATAATAATGATACATGGCAGCAATCCTTATTCAAAATCAGATAAATAAATGCATGGCAATTTTTCAGTTTATAGCCAACAAAAGAACCAATGATGTGTATTATATCTACGTATAAATATCAACAATAAAGGTGAAAATAGATAAATCTAAATAATGATTTAAAGCGTATCTAAATTCACTATATATTACCAATCGACAAATAGGGAAAAAATAATGGGATAAAAAATAAAAAAAATCAAAAAAACATTTGACAATGAAAAATGAAATTGCTATAGTATACAAGCTGTCAGCGAGAGAGCGGAACAACAGTTCTCAAAAAGACAGTATAGAACCTTGAAAATCAAAGATCGATTAATACACAGACCCTGAAGATTCTAAAGAATTTTCAGAGCGGAGGAGTTTTTATCAAAAAACTCCAAAGCAAAAGACCAAAAGGTCAAAAGCGAATTTATTC
>Ga0256405_10006238_pt1 | contig 19370 bp, 14 predicted proteins | sample RumenRJG_02DNA_FD_189096 | JGI IMG/M metagenome (GOLD analysis project Ga0256405, IMG submission 189096) | Bovine rumen microbial communities from Lethbridge, Alberta, Canada - RJG_02 | ecosystem: Host-associated > Mammals > Digestive system > Stomach > Rumen | place: Canada: Alberta... | reverse complement strand
TATAAAGTACGCATATATGATGGCCTTTAATATATCTACCGGAGATGATCCAGAGGCAGACATCAAGACGGACCAATTTGCAGCAGCAGAAACTCCAAAGCCACGACCAGTGGTAAGAGGAAGTTCTGCCAGCGGTATTGTTTGCGTGGACTGTGGGAAACCAATCACCAGCAAGGTTCAGGACTTCTCTTTGAAGCGGTTTGGTACATGCCTTTGCATGGACTGCCAGAAGAACCACCAGGCAGTGTAACAGGTATATAGCATTTAGAACTATAGAAAAGTAACTATAAGGTAATTCATTAATATAATCATACTGATTTTCCGAAAAGGGTCTCCTCCGGCACCAACGCCGGAGGGGATTCTTATTTATATTATGGTTTTTAAATTAGAATGTATGTTGTTTGCGTTGTCCATTTTTTTTCGCAGCAAAGTATTTAAAATGTTATTTTGTAATGATAAGATACAGGTAATAATTATTGATTAGCTATAGAATTCACAATCAGGAATAACGGTAATGTCGCTTGTGAAGCGACCTAAAGAGGATTGCTTGTTGATATAATTAAATTAGATAACCATCGTTTTATAGGATGAGGGGGGGCGTGTATGTTTAACATTGCTTTTCAATACAGCTATGAAAAGGATAAATGGGTAAAATGTACTGACCCTAAATATTATGAAAAAGATATTGAGGATACCCCTTGCGTGACAGTTATTGAATATTCGGAGGAAGGATACAGACGTGTTCTTGACACAGATTATGTGTATTGTCCAAAGCATAATGCCATGGAAGATTATTTGGATATCTCTGATAATCGGGTGGTTACTGATGTAGGCTGCTGTTTAGAGGGATTATTAGGCTTTGCTAAAATTCATCGAAGGTATGGCGAAATATGTAAAGAAGCAGTTTTTATTCCTTATAGATGGAGAATATACCAGAGTTCTCCATCTAAATCTATAAATATTGCCTGTGATGTTATGCGGGTTCAAGACTCTGTAAACGAAATACTTAGCAAGTGGTTAAGCTGTTCATTATCAGTGGATTTTGTAAGCGAAAAATTTGTGATATCTCAAATAAAACGAGAAAGAGATAGATACATTAACTGGACAGAAACTGATCTTGATATCCCGGATGTTGTGGTTGATACCGCTATAGAGATTATGCAGGAAAGTACGCTTTATGCTACTGGAATCAAGCCAAGTGTATTATGCCAGATTAAAAATAAACATACTGTGCTGGGATATATGGAGCGTCCATTTGATCCGAACATCGTATTTCTAAAGAAATTTTTCCAGGATTTTCTTAACAGGGATAGATATTATATATTCGACGAAATATTTACTCGCGAGGAGAAAAACAACTATAAGATTATTTGTGATTTGTTGGAAATAAAGCCACCAAAGAGCTTGCGCAAAGCGTATGCATTTAATCCGTATGCCATTGTTTGGTACATGATTTTCAAGCAGTGGGGTGTTAAAGATATAAATTATATGCACAAATTCTTTTATTTGGATGAATGTATTGCCTCTATGTGCCTGAATAAATTCTACTATGACAAAGCGGCAAAACGTGTTACCAGAAATTGGGACACAGAAAGGCGTTGGAATGTACTGGAATTTTATTGTAAGTGGCTACTTGAAAATAAAGGTGAAAAGAAAATGTTAAAGTGGCTGTATTCTGTTTCTGAAGATGTAGTTTTGAACCAGCTGCAATGGGATATACTTTTTTCATTTTATGATTACCATAATAAACTCACAGGAGAAGTGAAAGAACGGTTATTGAGAGATGGTTTGACGGATTATGTACATGATGCAATTAGCGCAGAAATTACTGCTTTATCAGAAAAATTGGAATCCACGAAAATAAAATACAATAAGGTAGAGCAGAGGTATGCCTGCAAGATAAATGGATATGAATTCAGATTGTTGCCAAATACAAGAATGCTTTCAAAGCTAGGAGCGGCATTTAATAATTGTGTAGCTTCATATCGGTATAGCATTATGAAACATAAGTCTGTCATTGTTTATGTGATGAATGATAAGGATTATTTGGCTTGTATAGAGCTGAAAGAAGGAAATCATATTGTTCAGGCATTGGGTAAATATAATAAGCGATTAACCAAGGAGATAAATGATGTTTGTTACTATTGGGCCCAGCGTAATAAGTTAGTGATAGATGTAGATCATATACGCCCTATTTCAAAAGAAGATTTAGCAACATTTGATGATGCGACAGTTGAGCCTATTCCTTACATAAAAGCAGTTGATGAAATGAATTTAGAGGAATTGATAAATCTGGATGTAAAGCAAATATATGAGGGATACTATCTGAGATTGGAACAGCTTTTGAGCGGGTCCAATAAATACCCTTTATCTGCCCCGTATTGGATGAATTTTACTGATGAAATAAGTAGATTAACGTACCTGTTACCAGAAGGAGAACGAATTTTTAAGGCTTCTGATGCTGGAAATGTAGAGGCTATGCTGGCACTTGGGCTTATGTATTTTAAGGGGAGGGTTATAAAACAGGATTATGATAAATCACTGGAATGGCTGAATATGGCGGCAAAATCAGGAAGTAAGGAAGCTGCAAACATGGCCAAGAAGGTGAAGACTTACATGAATAAAAAACTATCCAAACGGGACCTTGCCATATTGAGTGGTCTATCCGCTATTAGACACAGGGTAGCCATTGGAGAAATAGGTTGATAAGAATTTATTCTGTTTAGTAAAAAAGAAGGAGGGCTTATAAATGGGCATAAATGTTGTAGATGTTATAGAATTTAGACTTACATGTGAGAGTTACGGCCCTGATACATTTCCTACACCAACTGTGGAAATATATATAAATAACGAAAACTTATGTGAAAAAGTTTATGATGTTGAACTTCCATTTGCTGAAGCTGACAAAAGAGCTGGAATAGCTGGTCATGCTGGTCATGCAACAATTACTCCTTCGGAGTTATACAGCGCTTTACACGATGATTATTTGGAATATGAATATGTTCCAATTTTTGGCTGTGGCTGTGGAATTGTTGAATGTTGGCCACTTGAAGTAGCTATAGATGTTGGTGAAAAGGTTGTTACATGGTATGGATTCAATATGTACCATCGAGAGAATTGGGATTACAGCAAACTGGGAAGCTTTGTTTTTGATAAAAAACAGTATTTTAAGGAAGTAGATAGGTTGTTAGATATAAAAAAACAAGGTAGGGAAATAATTGAAAAATTCCATGTTTCTTTTAAGCTTGAAAAATATGGTTGGGCAAGTATGTATATGTGCCTGGAAGGAAACAGATGTAAAATCCGTTTATCCGATGTATTCTCTCCTTTTGCTGATTTATTGAATATGCTAAAAAATGTGGAAAAAGGCAGTTCATCAGAAAAGGTAACAATAAATGAAGAAGGTTTTTATACAGTTATAGATATTTGCGAGGGAAAATCAGCTGATATGCTGAATATAACGGTCATACAAGGAAATGCGGATGATACGATAAATAATCATCATCATTGCAATGTATTGAGGAAAAACTTTTTGCAAGTATTCAAATGGGCTTTTGCCGAATTGAAAGATGAAGGATTTGATCCGAATTATTGGGATGAACATGAACCTGATTACGCATATAATGACGAGGATGAAACAAATCCTCGGGATGTACTGGAGTCTTTTTGGAAAGACTCTTGGTTTGAAATAAAAGAGTATGAGGGGAATTTTGAAGAAGCTGTTATTGAAAGAGCGAAAGTATTATCTGGATTAGATAAAGATACAATTGAGGCACTTGAATATATGGATTTTGATGATAGTCGTTTGAAACGGTGGAATAAATCGAAAAGTCTGGCGCGTTATCAGTTGGAATGTGAAAAAGAAGATGCCTGTCATGAGCTTCAACAATACGATTGGTTTTATAATTTTGAAAAATATGATTATAGGTATAGTAGTTTTGACAGCAAAGATATAAATGAAATGTACTTTGGACTGGCAAGAAAATTGGCGAATAAGTTATATGAAGAAGTATATGAAGGTTTATTAGAATATGCACATGATACTGAAAGTTCATTTTATGGCGACTATCCGACTATTTGGGAACAGTTAAAAGCGGATGAGCGTCATGGAGATCCAGCAATGAATGAAGAAGAATTGGAAAATGCCTGTTATGAACATTTAGATGGACTGCTTGAGCATGAATTATATCTTCTATGGGTATATTTGTGCGAAGATCCCCATTCTCCAGTGGAAGATTCATCAATAGATGTTCCTGTACGAATTAATGATCCTAAAGATACAGATTTAAAAAATGATATTTTCCAAGAAATAATGCAAGCATTATGGCATGCTGCTGAAGAGGAAAATAAAGATGAATAGTAGGTGACAGTATGCATACGGGCAATAGTAGACAATTATTTGACATGATGATGGTTGTTCCACCAGATTACAAGCAAATAAATGATTTGTTTAAAGAATGTTCATTTTCTAAAGAAGAATTAGCGGATGTTGAAATACCAACCTTTGAAGAAGAAAAACGGCAGGAGGAAAAAGAAATTACGAAAAAGATTTATGAGCTATTTTTGCCGTCAACAAATGATAAATAACTGTACCTGAATATGAGGTGATTGCCATGGAAGAATTATCAAGAAAACAGGGAATGGAATTGATAAGGAAACTTCATCGGAGTACCGAAGCAGAAGAAATCTTTGAAATTGCCCAGCAACTAGGCATGGATTTAGAACGCCAGACGGCTAATGAATGTGCTGAAAGAAACAGGAGAACAGCTATGTTGGATGACCCCCAAGAGAATTGAGGTGATCACTATGGCAAATTTAGAGTTTTCATTCTTTTATGACATTGTAAAGCGTGGTATAAATCATGAAATAAATATTGATGAAACAATATTCTTTTTCGATGATGACCCAGAAGAAGAACACGGGTATATTATGCTTTTTTCTGGTGACAGTGAGTATTATTGTGATGGTCGTTGCTGTGACAGAGGTTTTTTAATTAAAAATGTGGACGAAGTATTTAATGCAAAAGTATGGCGCGGTAAATCATTAAAAGAACGCTGGGAACATACTGTTATTGACCGCATTGGTGGTAAAAAAATAAGAGCCTGGCTTTCAGAATGGACCGATTGGCCAAGGGATAAAGTAGCCCAAATATATGAGCCATGCGATGACACTGAATATATAAAAGCAAGGGCCATAGAAAGAGGAAGATTAAATATAAGAGAAATACTTATTTTGGTTAACCGAGAGGCTTCTTCTCATGTGGATTTAAAAGAACGTAAGGAGATAGAAAAAATATTAGAGTTGTATGAAAATGATTAGGGTTACGAATCTCAACTACAGTAAGTCTAACTCGGGAACCATGTTTAAAAATACCAGTAATCTTATTGACGGTATAATCTCAACGGGTTTGGATTATCAAATCCGTTGATTTTTTTGCAGGATTTGTGGAGATGGAGTAGAAGTATATGAAGGAAAAGACTATTAGATTTAGCTTGCGCATTTTGGGGCGTTGTACACGGGGGTATCATCATGGAAAAAGAGCTATTGCAGCGTCTTGATGAATTTATTGAGGAAAAATATATTCGACCAGAAAGTACGGTTAAATTAATGGTAGCCCCTTCGAAGGATGATGAAGTACCAGACAAACAAGATGACAGGTTAAAAGAAAAGCAAGAGGAGAAAACATCAGCCAAGCAAGAAAAAGCAATAGTACACTATTCTATTTCTGTACGTGAAGAACCGGTAAAGGAGCATTGGATCAAGCGTCTAAAAAAGCGTATAGAATCTATATTTGAAACGGAAGATACCTTTACTCAACGATTGTGGAAACTTATTGATCAAAAAGGCTTGTCTGATGTAGAAGTTTATAAAAGAGCCAACCTTGACAGAAAACTCTTTTCAAAGATTCGAAACCAAAAATCATATAAACCAAGCCGGGGAACTGCAATAGCACTTGTTATTGCACTGGAATTGAATATGGAAGAATGCAGAGATTTGTTGGCACGTACTGGAATTGTTTTGTCTAGAACTGATAAAAGTGATGTGATAGTTGCATTTTTCATTGAAAACAAACAATATGATATGGGGCTCATTAATGAAGCCCTGGAGTATTATGGATTGCCAATACTTGGTGAAAGAAGATCTTAAATGTCGCTTTCGAAGCGACCAAAGTAAGATTATAAATTGGTATAATTCTGGTATAGAATATGTTACGGTATATTTCATACGTGGGAGGATACCAATATGAAAAGAACATTTAAGGCGATAGCTGTTTCTATGGCACTTATGACGGGAGTTTCTTATACCTGTTTACCGGCCATTTCGTTGGCTGCTGAGGTCCAAAATGAGGAAACAAAACCAGACTTTAAAACAAGAATTGACAACATTCTACATCCTGAAGTTTCTACTATTCCTGAGGGAAATGCTTATATACCAAAAGATACTGTTATCAATGTAGAGCTTATAGAGGAATTGAGCTCAAAGAAAAACCATGTTGATGATGATGTTTCTTTGAAGACTTTGGATAATATTATTATTAATGACGTCGTTGTGATTCCTGCTGGTTCCTTGGTTAGTGGTAAAGTTACCAAGTGTACTGGCTCTGGATTATTTGGTCGTGCTGGAAAATTGGAGTTTACTATCAATTCCGTAAAGAGCGTCAATGGTGTAGAAATACCACTAAAATATACAGAAAAACGAGAGGCTGGCAGTGACGATGGAGCAGTAGCTGTTGCAGCAGCTGTTTCAATAATAGGTGGTCTGTTCATGAAAGGAAAGAATGTAACTTTTCCAGCGGGAAGTAAAATGATGGCAAAGGTGGTAACAGATACTGATTTAAAAGTAAAAATAGAAAATCTTGCTGAGGAAATGAATCCGGAAAAACCTCAAGGTGTTGTAATACAACTAACACAATGAGACGTATAAGTAATAAAAGATGATCTTTATACTGATTGGTAAGGGCACTTTGCATTATTGCAGGGTGCCTTTTGTAAATATGCCAACGTTTAGCGAGTATTTTTTAGAGGAAAAAAGGAATTAATCAAGAATAAAGTAAGTAATAATTAAGTACAGTGATAACAAATTATCGGTGGTGTATGCTTATGGTAAATGAATTATTAGATAATGGTCACGATATGGATGAGATAACGAATCGTGTATTGTCTCTGTTTAAGTATATTCAAGCATTAAACAAACTAAAACATAAAACTGTAAAAAATACTAATGAATATAGATTTTGTAAATACATTTCTGAACTGCCAGAAGACCCTATTAACATTAAATTATTTTACCAAGATAGATTAGAAGATGATATAGAGGATGTTGACAAAGATTACAACGGAAACATTTTACTTTCTGTTCATAAACAAGAATATAGTAGTTGCCCAGTTCCACCGGAATCTATAAAAGAATGGTTGAAGTATGGCTGGGAAGATTATCGTAAAAGCATAGAGCTATATGATGAGTTCGCTGTAGAAAACTATAATGCTCTTACTGGTGAATATGAAGAAGTGATATTGCGATTTGAGGATGATGAGATAAGGGGGAGAGATTTTTCATATTGGAAGCAAGAAAGAGATAAGTGGGTAAAAAAGCAGGAAAAAATACAAAGTTGTAATGACTTGTTTTACACTTTGTATGGTGAATATTTTGCCCTGAAGCGAGATAGTGAAACCCATGAGCTTATTGTGGCTAATGGTATGTTTTGTGATGCAAACGATAATGAAATATGTCACCCTTTATTGACACACAGAGTAGCCCTTGATTTTAATGCCGAGTTAAATACTGTTTATATACGTGATACAGATGCATCACCAGGGCTATATACAGATATATTAAAAGATGAGCAAGGTATAAATCTCCAAGAAATCAGCACGTTGGTCGAAAAGCTTATTGAATGTGATTATCACCCATTGGATAGAAATGAAACGCCAGGATTTCTAAAGATTCTGATAAGACAATTGTCATCGAAGGGGTTATATTCTAATGATGGTATACCTGAAGATTGGGAACAGCATTATAAATTTTTACTTTATAATGACCCGTGTTTTATAATTCGCAAGAAGTTAGATGGAACTGTAAAAGCTATTGAAAAGATAACAGAATCTATTGAAGCTGGTAAAGAAATCCCAAAGGCAATAATAGACTTAGTAAAAGGTGGAAAGATTGATATACCTGTTGATGATCATGAGTACACTATTGAAGAGCAATTAGCTATGGTTGGTGGCGAAAGTGTAGATGTTTTACTTAGTAAACCGGCTAATAGGGAACAGTTGGAGATTGCCAATCGTATTGAACAGTATAATGCTGTTTTAGTTCAGGGGCCTCCTGGTACTGGTAAAACACATACTATTGCTAATTTGTTAGGTCATTTTATTGCACAAGGGAAAAGTGTATTGGTAACAAGTCATACCACAAAGGCCCTCACAGTGTTAAAGGATAAGATAGAGGGAGATTTAAAGAAACTTTGTGTATCATTACTTGATGAGTCCAATGAGGATATGAAAAAGTCTGTTGAAGAAATAACAGATTTTATGTCCCGTAATTCATCAGTAACAATAAAGAGGGAAATGGATGATTTGAATGATGAACGGAAAGGAATCATTCAGAAGCTTGCTGAAATTCGCAAGAAGATATATTTAAACATATACAAGGAATGTGAAAATATAATCTACAACGGAGAGGGTATTACCCCTTCTCAGGCGGCAAGGTTTGTTGCAGAAAATCAAGGTAAACTTGATTATATACCAGGCTATGTTCAGCCAAATGCGCCATTACCATTGTCCTTTGATGAACTTGTTGATTTATATCATACAAACGAAATAATTTCAGAGGATGATGCTATAGAATTAAGCTATGATTTGCCACCTTTATGTGAATTTATAAAGGAAAATGAATTTGATGAACTTTGCCAGAAGATTAGTGCTATAGAGCGGAAAAATAGTGATATTAATTCGTCTGGAGTTATTAAAGTAAAATATGTACAAGGGGAAAAGTTGCTTGTTTTTGAGGTATTAGGACATGTTATTTCTATACCTCTTCCTGCTAAAAAGGTCGTTGAAGATTTAAATGAGTATTGCGTAAATCATAAGAATATTGAGGAATGGCAACGAGCAGTAGTAATTGATGGTAAAGCTGGAGGTGGCTTTCGTGAACGTTGGGTTCTGCTTATAGACCAGATTGAACAGTTGGTTAATTTGAGTGCAACCTTGGCTAGTAAAGGTTTTGGAGTAGATATAACTTTTGCTGAAGGAATATTTATTTCAGATTTGCTTGAACCTTTGAGAAAGGTCAAGGAAATGTATGAAGAAAATGGAAGATTGCCGTGGTTATTCTCTATGAGATTTGGCGAATATTATAAGGCCTTAAACTTGGTTAGAATTGCAGGGAAAACGCCTAATTCTGCTTCGGATTGCGAACTTGCCATTATGCGGATTGAACAACAGGTCGTTAGAGAAAAATGTAGCCGATATTGGAGAGAGCTTCTTGTTTCTCATGGAATGCCTGAATTTGAAGATTTTGGTGCTGAACCAGAGCGTATAGCAGAAAAATATATACCATCTATTTTGTATTATTTAGATTGGCATAATAAAGAATACAAACATTTCGTAGCTTTATTGGATGCAGTAGGTTTTCCAGAAAACGAGATATGTGATATTTCAGGAATAGATTCAGATGCAGAAGTGTTGGAAAAAAGGCTTATCGGGATTAGTAAAGTAATTCCGGTTTGTTGTGATGCTTGTATGGATTATATTCAATTGACTGAATGTAATTCAAAGCTGGAGCAATTATCTGATATAGCAACATCTGGGAATAGGATTAATAGTGTTATTTTACAGGAATTGAATTGTGGCATTTCCGAAAGAAATACTATTAAATATGGCGTTGCCTTAAAGCAGTTAGGAAATGTATATGAGAAATATGGTGCTCAATATAGGAGAAATGAGTATTTAAAGCGTTTAACGCCTTATGCACCGGATTGGGCTGAGGCTATTAAGCAACATCACGGTATACATGGTGCAGCCAATGTCCCAAGTAATATTGAGGATGCTTGGAAATATTGCCAGTTATCAATGATAATTGAAAACATTACTAAGATACCACTTGAAGAATTGCAGAAAGAGAGTAGACGGTTGAGCCAAGCATATCGTGATATAACAGCAAGATATGCGGAGAAATGTGGATGGTATCATCTGTTGTTGAGAACGGAAAAAGATCTGACTTTAAGGCAGGCGTTACAGGGATGGATGGCTGTTGTAAAGAAAATTGGCAAAGGAACGGGAAAAAGAGCTCCTGAATATAAGGCGGAAGCTAGAAAACTTATGGAACAATGCCAAAATGCCGTGCCTGCCTGGATTATGCCCATAGACAAGGCTTTGGACAGTCTTAATCCGGATAAAAATAGTTTTGATATTGTAATTGTTGATGAGGCGAGTCAATCAGATATTTCTTCTTTAGCGGTATTATACATGGGGAAGAAACAGATTATAGTTGGTGATGATAAGCAGGTAAGTCCTATGGCTGTGGGCTTAAATGTGAATAATATAACCAACCTTAGAAAGATGTACCTGTCAGATGATATACCTAATAATATAATTTATGATCCTACTACTTCGATATATGATATTGCTATGACAACATACACACCATTGATGTTAAGAGAACATTTTAGATGTGTACCAGATATAATCGGCTATAGTAATTGGCTGTCATACGACGGGAAAATTAAGCCTTTAAGAGCAGCAAATGATAGTAATATATTGCCAGCAGTAGTTAATTATAGAGTTGATGGTGGTGAACGCAGTGGCAAGCAGAAAATTAATGAACCGGAAGCAAAAGCTATTGTTGCACTAATTCGGTCTTGTATAGAACAACCAGAATATAGAGGAAAGACAATAGGAGTAATATCTTTATTAGGTGCTGATCAGGCAAAGTTAATAGAATCATTAATTCACGCAGATGATAATATATCACCTAGTGAAATAGAAAATAGACGTATATTATGTGGTGATTCATCTAATTTCCAGGGGGATGAGAGGGATATTATTTTTTTAAGCATGGTCGATTGTCCGGAAAATCCTAGTGAAACATTAAGAAATCTTGGTTATGGCTCCAATGATGCATATCGGAAGAGATATAATGTTGCCACCAGTCGTGCGAGAGACCAATTATGGGTAGTGAATTCAATCGACCCTGGAACAAACCTCAAGGCTGGGGATATTAGAAGAGGGTTGTTGGAGTATGCCTTGAATCCGCATTCCAGAGATATTATGGAAAAAGAGGTTCAGGAAAAGGCTGAGTCACCATTTGAAGTCGCTGTTGCTATGGCTTTAAAAGATCGTGGTTTTAATGTTGTTCAACAGTGGGAGGTAGGTGCATATCGTATAGATATGGTAATTAATCCTACTACCAACCAAATAGCAATTGAATGTGATGGTGAGCGTTGGCATAGTAGTGAAGTCCAAATAAGAAATGATATGGAACGTCAAACAATATTGGAGCGAATAGGCTGGAACTTTATTCGTATTAGAGGGAGTGAGTATTATAGTCAGCCAGAAAAAACTATTGAACGTGTAGTTGCAGAGTTGGAGAAATTAAATGTTAAGTCGGTGCCTTATACTGTAGAGGAGCGTAAAGATAATAGTGAATTATTAAATCGTGTAAAAAATAGGGCGGAAATCATACTAAATCCTAGTGAACCTGTTGGTCATAATCCAAAAGACATTGGGGGAAATCATAAACCAATAGAAAATATTAATGATATACCTTCTGAGAAAATTAATACGGGAAGTGAAGATTTGCCCCCGAAGAATGACATTAAGACGGCAAATACAGGTGAACAAATGACCTTATTCAATTTTGATTATCCGTCATCTTTACTTGAAATTAAAAAAATGCTTAATCAGCGCGGTTATGAAGTGGTTGAACCAGTGAAGCCAAAGGATAATGAGTTATGGGTTATTTCATTGAGAAGTGAAGAAAGTGATATAAAAAAACTAATAGGAAATAATTTTTCTATAAAATATGATAGAGGAAGAATACAATCCGGTAATAAGTCATTTCATATCGTAAGGAGTGTTACTGATGGCAAAGGACAGAGAAAGAATAAAATTTGAAATAACTAATGAATTGGGTATGGTTTCACAAAGTAAAACAGGATGGAATATTGAATTTAATCGTGTGATGTGGAATGATGAAGATCCCAAATATGACATTCGTAAATGGGCACCAAATCATGAAAAAGCAGGTAAAGGAATTACACTTTCTGAGGATGAATTAAGAAAGCTAAAGGAGCTAATTGATAAGGAAATTTCCTTGCTGGATTCAGATACCTAGGTAGCAGTAACATATTATTCAAGTAAAGTAAAATAAAGATTAAACTGAAAAAGCAAGTATCCTGGAGATGAGGGATTTTTCCTCAATATCCCTGGATAAAAAATCCTTGCATATTATTAATATCGATACTCAGGGAATTTATGGGGTGCCACAATTGTCATAATATCGGCAAATAGACTACAACAATGAATCTCACGATGCCATCCACAGTTAGTGTTAACTATATCTAAGACAGAGGGATTAGGGAATCCCTGTCCAAAATCCCTAATAAAATTTTCCCTTTGTCTAATATATAATGAAGGAATTTCTAAAAAATCCCCCCTGTTAAGGCAAAAAATAATATTAATATATTATTAAAATGAGTCTCAGTGTCGGTGCTCAAATGCACAGGCACTGTTTTTTATTGAGGAAAATTAACAGTTTCAAAATATTTCTTTGTGTAAATTCGGGATGAATATAGAGGCTTTCAAAAGAAGATTTTTCTGTGAATTTCCATTTCTTGCAAAAGTTGTAGGCCTTTGAAAAGTGCATAAAATCTGGGCTCAAGGGATATACAGAATGAAAAATTGCCATTATAATAACCAACACAAAGAAAAAAGCAGGCCTGCAGAATAGCTACGATGATTATACGAGGGGGATTATTTATGTCAAAGATGTTTTTGGACGCAAATGAAATAATGGAAATATTGGGCGTATCGAGAAGTTATGCATACGGTCTTATACGGAAGCTCAATGGTGAGTTAAAAAAGAAGGGCTACCATGTAATTCAAGGCAAGGTAGACCGGAAATTCTTCTATGAGCAGTTTTATGTAACTAAGAATTTAGAAGGGATTGAGGCCTGATGGCTATTTATAAGAATGAGTCAAGCGGCACCTGGTATGTAATGATCCGTTATACGGATTGGACCGGCGCCAAAAAGCAAAAGTGTCAGCGAGGCTTTGCAACCAAGCGTGAGGCAGCGGAATGGGAAGCCCAATTTAAGCTCCAAAAGAGCGCAAATATGGATATGACCCTAAACTCCTTCTATGAGCTTTATGTCAAGGACATCAAGCCACGTCTCAAGGAAAGTACCTGGCTGACTAAGGAGAACATATTTAAGATGAAGATTCTCCCCTACTTGGGGGACAGAATGCTGTCAGAAATAACGCCAAAGGTAGTAATCGACTGGCAAAACGAATTGATGAACATTAAGACCAATTCCGGTAAGCCATACTCTCAGGTGTATTTAAAGACCATTCACGCTGCCTTATCAGCTCTATTCAATCATGCGGGCAAATACTACCAACTTCCTGTGAATCCGGCTCGCTTGGCTGGTACCATGGGCGCTGAGACCAGCAAGGAAATGGCTTTCTGGACCAAAGATGAGTATCTGACCTTTGCAGCAGAGGTTATGGATAAGCCTATATATTACTATGCCTTTGAACTGCTGTATTGGTGCGGAATTAGGCTGGGTGAACTGCTTGCCCTCACTCCTGCTGACTTTGATTTTGAGAAGGCTGTAGTGAGTATCACCAAGTCATATCAGAATATAAAGGGGATTGATGTGGTTACAAGTCCGAAAACCGTAAATAGTAACAGGCGGGTCAAGATGCCGCAATTTCTATGTGATGAAATGCTGGATTGCCTCAAGATGTTCTATAGCATAACCCCGTCGGAGCGCATTTTCCAGGAGCTTAGCAAGTCCAAGATGGCTCGGGAGATGAGGAGGGTATGTAAGATTACAGGAGTAAAGGTCATCCGCATCCATGATTTAAGGCACAGTCATGTGTCACTATTGATTAATGAAGGGTTTTCGGCATTGGAGATAGGGGCCCGTGTAGGGCATAAGGCAGAAAAGATAACCTATAGATATGCCCATCTATTCCCAGATAAACAGGATAAGCTGGCATCATTCCTTGATACGGAAAGGATGCTGGAAGATGCTAAAAAGGAGGACTAAAAATGTCTGCTAAGAGTTGTGATAAGCATGGTAGATGGCGAAATAAGGTAGTGGCTTTCAGAGCATCCCCTGAGGAGGATGCTCTGATTAACTCCTTTGTCCGGCTATCAGGCAGTAGTAAGCAAGAGTACATTGTCAGCCGTCTTACCAATAAGGACGTGGTGGTACAGGGTAACCCAAGGGTCTATAAGGCGCTCAAGGGTGAATTGGCCAGGGTGCTGGATGAGCTTAAAAGGGTAGGCGATGGCAAAGAAATTGCACCTGAATTACTGGAAACTATCCAGCTTATAGCAAGGATAATGGACGGGATGAAGGAAGAAAGTGACTGGCATAATGATTGAAGGCTCTTCGTGGTGGAGAGCCTTTTATTATTCACAAAAATAAAGCGTATATACAGAGGGAGATAATTTTTGGTATAATATAATAAGGAAGAATTTAGTACAGTAACCGCCTTGATTGATAACACTAGCGTGATAACATTTTGATAACAAAAACTAAAATAATGGGTGGAAATGAAAACATCAAAAAGACAAGAACCCATATTTTATGCGGGTTGAAGAAGTTGAAAAGATAGGAAAATGTATGTTACCGTTGAATTCGAGTGATTATTTCTTAAACTAAATCCAGTGTTTATACGGGTTGCAAGCATATTTGAACTGCTAACCGTCAAGAAGATAGTAAAGAAACATAATTTTTTGGTCGACAGAGATTCTTCTGTCGACCTTTTTTATGCGGATATATACATGTTGTGCCCTACTATTGATGTCAAAGCACCAAGGTTGCGTTGAACACGTTTCTTGTTGTAGTAAGTAATATAGGATATACAAGGATGTATTTTGGGGGTAATGATCTCAACTTAAAAATCTTTTGTGAATAGAGTGTAACAGAATAACGAATTATTATTGAGCCTGTGGGCATTGGGAGAAATCCCGATGTTCGCAGGCTTTTTTGCGGGGGGAGTAAGATACAAGGATAAGAAAAGAGGACCACGGACGGTGTCAATGTATTTTCGAGATTATGATAATACATTACACAAGAAAACAAAGATAAAGTGGAACTTTAGGGATGTGTTTCATGATGCTGAAAAGGAAGAAACAATTTAGAGTTAGATGTTGTGTTTAATTTAATATTGCATTTTTAAAATAGAATAAAATGTCCCATAGTTGAAAAAAATGTCCCAGTATGATATATATATAGTATAGATAATAGATTGTGAAAAGAGGCTGATATTATGAAAAAGAAAAATGTATTAAACTTAATAAAATATTATACAGAAAAGAATGATGCAGGTTTTAGGACGGAAGCATACGCAATAGCAAGAGATTTTGATAATTCGGGAGACTATCAACTTGCAGAGTATATAATGTCGCTTTTATCGAATGCGAATACTTTTGTGCCACAGATATCTGAAAATAGATCAGCTTTCTTTGAAAAAATAGATTCTGTTGAGGATATGTTATTATTGCCGGATTGCATAACTCAAGATTTGCTTGGAGTAGTAAATGCAGTTGGAAGAAAGATGGGAATTAATAAAATCTTGTTTCAGGGGAAACCAGGGACAGGGAAGACCGAGGCAGTAAAACAGTTGGCAAGAATTCTAAATAGAGAAATTTTTATGGTTGATTTTTCTGCAATTATTGATAGTAAATTAGGTCAAACACAGAAAAACCTTACAGAGATGTTTAATGAAATAAATTCATTTATTCATCCTGAAAAGGTTGTTGTTTTATTTGATGAAATAGATGCATTGGCACTCGAACGAACCAGTTCAAATGATTTAAGAGAGATGGGAAGAGTTACATCAACACTGCTCAAGTGTCTAGATAGAGTAAATGAAAATATAGTATTGGTGGCAACAACAAATTTATTCAATATGTTTGACAAGGCATTAAGTAGAAGATTTGATTCTGTAATTGACTTTAATAGATATACAGAGGATGATTTAATGGATATAGCTGAAAAAATGCTTAATTCTTATTTAAACAAAATGAAGTTGGGCGGTAGAGATATTAGATTGTTTAGGAAAATTATGAGATTATTAAGTCCAATGCCATATCCAGGAGAGTTAAAGAATCTTTTGAAAACAGCTATTGCATTTAGCAGTGCAAATGATGGGATGGATTATTTTAGAAGAATATATTATTCAGTATGTGGGGAAAAGCCAGAGGATTTGTTACAACTTCAAAGACAAGGGTTTACTGTCAGGGAAATAGAAATTTTAACAAGTAAGTCTAAGAGTAGTGTATCAAGAGAATTGAAGGCAGGTGTTGTTAAGTGAATGAATTATTGCAGTTAAAGGGAAGATTTGATAAACGTGGAAATGAAAGTATGGGGCCAACAAGTTTGCCGGCACACAAAAATGTGACATCAGAAAAGATAGAAAAGTTGATTTGTCAGCTTGCTAAGATAAAAGAGTATTGGTCTGATAAAGACGATATAGCTGGACTGATAGTTAGTGTTCATTATATTCGTGTTGTGGCAAAAAGTAATCGTTTAAAGATATTGCTTGCAGATGTAGGAAAGAAACCTGTGGATTCAATTAGAGGCGCAAAATTTGTCACAGGAACAGATGATACAGGAAAGACAATCCATAAACATGTGTTTACGCATTATGTACAAGATTCAGCTATTGATAAAGCAATTAATAATTTACGGATTGTCAAGGGGATTGTGGATGCCGATTACAATGGATGTATAACGGCTGAAGATATTGAAAAACTTGGAAAAGTAAATAAGTATGTGTATGCCGAAAGAATTCCTAAGACAAATTTTGTGAATGCAATAGTTGATTGTTATTTTATTGAAAAGTTTGATGTAGATGAGGCTAAAGAAACAATTACGGAAGAGTCTATTATAACTATCTATAAAACCGATGTAGAAACTAGAGAATTATTGTCAAGGTTCGGAATTGATGTTTCAGAAAGTAAGATTATTGGTGGTACAACAGTATTGTTAACACCTCCGCAAGCAAGACAGTTATATAATAAAGCACCATATCTTATTGCTATGAGCATTACAGATTTTTCAAAGATTAGCTTAGAGGATGATTTGTTTGAAGATGTTGAGTTCGAAGAAGAGGATGGTATTATTCAGCCTCCGGGAAATGAACCAATTGTAGGTGTTATTGATACTCAGTTCAATGAAAAAGTTTATTTTCACAAGTGGGTAGATTATATACCCATGTTGCCGACTGATATATTAGAGCCTGAGGATTACAAACATGGAACAGCTGTGTCGTCAATTATTGTAGATGGACCAAGAGGAAATGGAGGATTAGATGATGGCTGCGGTCACTTTCGCGTCAGACATTTCGGAGTGTCAAAGCAAAGCGGTTTTAGTTCATTTGCAATTTTGCGAGAAATTAGAAATATAGTCGAAAACAATCAAGACATCAAAGTATGGAACTTATCCTTGGGTTCCAAGAATGAGATTCGAGAAAGCTATATTTCACCTGAGGCAGCTGAATTAGATCGGATTCAAAGTGAATATGATGTAATTTTTGTTATATCTGGGACAAATACACCAGATGGAATGAAACATCCGAATATGAAAGTAGGTGCACCCGCCGATTCATTGAATTCGTTAGTAGTAAATGCAGTTGATATGTCTGGAAAATCAGCGTCTTATACCAGACGAGGACCAGTGCTCTCCTTTTTTCATAAACCAGATATATGTTATTATGGTGGCGATGGAACAAAAGCAGAAGAAAAGATAGCTGTGTGTGCAGATGAGTTAGGTGCTATATATTTGTCTGGAACATCTTTCGCAGCTCCGTGGATTACAAGAAAACTTGCGTATCTAATATATGTTATGGGACTTAGTCGAGAAGTGGCGAAGGCTCTTATTATCGATTCTGCAGCAAAATGGGGACCTAGTGGAAATGTTTCAGACACAATGGGATACGGAGTTGTACCTAAACGTATAGAAGATATTTTGAATACTTCTGATGATGAAATTAAATTTATAATCACTGGTGCAACAGAAGATTATGAAACATACAACTATAAATTACCGGTTCCTACAGTAAATGGGAAACATCCGTATTATGCTAAGGCGGTATTATGTTATTTCCCATGTTGTGACCGAAATCAAGGCGTCGATTATACAGGAACTGAGATGGATATACATTTTGGTCGTGTGATAACCGAAAAAAAGAATGGGACGCTCAAGACCAAGATAAAAGCTATTGACGATAACAAACAGACCGAGAAAGGTCAGGTTATGTATGAAGAAGATGCAAGAAATGTATTTAGAAAATGGGATAATGTTAAACGTATATGTGAGAAAGTAAAAAATAGAAAAGTTCCCAAAAAATCCTATGATGCTGGTATGTGGGGAATAGGAGTTATAACTAAAGAACGAGTGCCATTGAAAAATAGAAGACCGTTGCAATTTGGTCTTGTAATCACGCTCAAAGAAATGTATGGGGAAAATAGAATAGAGGATTTTGTTAAAATGTGTGAAGCTAAAGGATGGTTGGTTAATCGACTGGATATTCAGAATCAGCTTGATATTTATGCAAGAGCAGATGAAGAGATAAAGTTTGATTAGAAAAATTGCAGATTCTTTGTAAGCGTCAAAATATAGTATGCCCCAACAGACAAAAGAAAAAGCAGCTCGAAGACTGCGTCATTGTGTATTGTCATCATTATTCAGTTGGAAGGTTCACATTTCATGGGAGATACTTTTCCAAAACAGCATCGTCCTTTAAGGATTTTTCCGGTGACATGTTTGTAAAGATGTATTCCGGCTATTCCTTGGTATCGACTTCGTTGGCTAAGCATGTCTCATTACGAGAAGAATTTTCTGGAAATCCATACAGATTATTGGTTTTGTGATAACACTTCCGTGATAACATTTTGATAACAAAAAGTGAAAAAATGGGTAAAAATGGAAGAAATACAAAAAAATAAACCCAGTGTTTATGCGGGGTTGTGCTATTGGAGATAGCCAAAAAACAGCCTTACTATTGAGCGCCTATGATCGTGAGGTCAGTAAGAACGGCTCCCTGTCAGCCAGGATTTATGAGGTTTGTGCCGAGAGGGACGGCTTGAAAGGGCAAGTCAGGGACTATGAGCGGGTCAGACGGGCCATTGGC
>Ga0256405_10006237_pt1 | contig 19374 bp, 23 predicted proteins | sample RumenRJG_02DNA_FD_189096 | JGI IMG/M metagenome (GOLD analysis project Ga0256405, IMG submission 189096) | Bovine rumen microbial communities from Lethbridge, Alberta, Canada - RJG_02 | ecosystem: Host-associated > Mammals > Digestive system > Stomach > Rumen | place: Canada: Alberta... | reverse complement strand
ATTCGCCACCAAAAAAACTCCAAAATTGTCATAAAAATCAATACATGTTTTAAAAAAACACCTAAACCGCATGGATTAAGGTTGCGCTATGTTTTTCCACTCAAAATCATGTGGGAAAGTTGAGTTAGATATATCTGAAGTGTCAAATATAGAACAGAGGGAAGGTCTTTCACCTTTTGATGTTATAGATGAAAAGCTGTATGGTCAGGATTTTACACTTTCTGTTGAAGATAAAATAAGATGGGTTTGCGAGAACTTCGCTGTAACTCAGAAATATCTAGCCGAACCAAAGAGTGAGGTGTAAATATGTTGTCTCAGGATGTAAGAGAACTACAGGATAACGCTGTTAATGCCTTGCTCGACAAGATGTCTTCTGTTTGTAATGAATTTACTTTTAAAGCACCTACAGGCTCAGGAAAAACATTCATGATGGCAAAATTCATGGATGAATATCTGGCAAAAAACAATAGTGCTGTGTTTATCGTTTCTTCTTTGTCTAAGGCCAAGTTGGCAGAACAGAATTACAATAAGTTTAAGGAATATGAAGATAAAGGATTTGTAAAAAATCTTAATCCTTTTCTTATAAACAGTGAAGATTCTGGTGAAAATGCCTTATATATTCCGACAGACTGTAATGTTTATGTATTGCCTAGAGATCTATACAAGGATAAAAGTAAACTTAAGGGGCAGGGGGCGTTTAAGCATTTTTTAACAGAACTAAAGAGTCTGAATAAGCAGATTTATTTGATCAAAGATGAGTGTCATATAGCAACTTCTAATCTTGATGAGCTTGTAAAAGGTGAAAACGGTAATCGTAAGTATTTCAACAGGGTAATTAATATTTCTGCCACACCAAAGGGAAAAGTTGATATTGAACTGTTGGAACAGGATGCAGTAAAAGCTAAACTGATTAAATCAGTAGAATACCGTTCATCAGAGAAAGAATACCTAGGTGATTTTGATCAAGGAAGTATTCAGTACGAATATCTAGAGGGGGCTCTTAAGGATTTTCTAGAAATAAAGAAGAAGTATCTGGAACTTAATATAAATCCTTGTTTTATTATTCAGATATCAAATAAAGATGAAGGGGATAATCAGTTTGAGATTATAAAACGGCTTTTGAATTCTCCAGCATTTTCTGATTTGAAATGGATGAGTGTTGCTCAAAAGGCTAGTCTCTGCGACAGCAATGATAGTGTCATGAGAAATAAACACAAAGGGACACAGAACTGGGAAAAGTATGTTACTCAAAATGAGTCGGTTATAGATGTTCTAATCTTTAAGATGATGATAACTGAAGGCTGGGATATACCGAGAGCATGTATGCTGTTTCAGATAAGAGATTCACAAAGTAAACAGCTTGATGAACAGGTGCTTGGTAGAGTCAGAAGAAATCCTAAACTACTAGACTTTGATAAGCTCACAGATGAACAACAAAATTTAGTGACAAAGGCCTATGTATGGGGGATTAGACCTGATAAGGCAAAGAGTAAACAGATAGAGGTTAAACTTAAAGACTTATCTTCATCAGATAACATTTTTGATATTACTGGAGTACAGAACGAAATAAGATTAAAGATAACGAAGTTAAAGAAAGATCTTAATGCAGTTGATAAAGAGTTTGATGTCAGCAGATTCTTAAAAGAACGTGATAATTCTTTATCTTTGGCTAACAAGTCCATATTTGAACTGTATGAAGATTTTAGAAATGCCAATAATAAGACTCAAGAGGAATGCTGGAAGTTCGTTGAAAATAATTCTATTGAAAAGTCAGCTAAATATGCTGATTGGTTTAGTTTTACAAGAAATATCGAAGATGTTCAAAAAGAAATAAAAACAACACTACAATCATATGAGAATAGTATAGAGCTTGTACGAGATCATGATAACAATCCTATGGAAGTATCATTTCCTATGCAGTCTATGTATACCAATAATGATAATTATCAATTGGATGTTAAAGATTGGGTATGGTTAAATGAAGATAAGTACTCTCGTTTTTCTTTCGATAGTGAGGCAGAAAGGGCATGGATTCATACACTGATTAATGAATCAAGAGATAATATTAAAGAAATAAGAGGTACTTTGATGGTTGGTAAAAACTTTTTACCAAATTCAGAGATAAGATATCAATATTATGATGATGGGTTACACTACTCATATCCTGATTTTATTCTTGAAAATAAAAGAAATGAGTTTTTTATTTTTGAAGTAAAATCATTAAATCATTCTTCTAAATTGAGTATAGATGAGAAAACATATCAAGAAAAGATCAGGAATTTAATGGAATTTTATAAGCATTTATCCAAAGTTTTGCCTGATTATTATTTTTGTTTTCCTATCCAGAATGGCAAGACATGGAACATAACCTACTACAAATCAGGTAAGTCTCATGAAAAAGTAGCACTCAGTCAATTTGCCTCACTTTTATAACAGTGCAGAAGCCCAGAAAAATTTCTGGGCTTTTTCATTTTTTTTTGCACAGATTTTTCTAATTTTTGTATGATAATGAGAATAAAGCTGTTATATGGGTTAAAGATTTTTAATTCTTTTCAATGTCGATTTACTGATGCCAGTCATGGATTCAACCTGAGAATAGGTATGAGTCTGTAACAGTGTTCTGGCATGTTCTAGTTGTGCAGGTGTAAATTTTCTAGGCCTGCCTTCTTTAAAGTTCGGATCTGATTTAGCGATGGATTTGCCTTCCTGAGTTCGCTGAATAATCATATCCCTTTCAAATTCAGCAAAAGCAAGCATGACATTTCTGATGAGTTTTCCGGCAGGAGAAGTGTCGATAACACCTATATTAAGCACATGAACTCTAATCTGTTTAGCAGCTAGACTTTCAATGAGCTGTATTCCTTGTGAGAGATTTCTTGCTACACGGTCAAGCTTTGTAAATATAAGTGTGTCTCCTGATTTAAGTTTATCAAGAAGTTTATTCAGTTCTGGTCTATCAGCCTTTGTTCCAGTAAAGGCATCAGAGTATATCTCAGTAGCTCCAGCATCAGTTAAAGCTGTTTTTTGTGCCTCAAGAGAATTACCATCTCTAGCTTGTCCTTGAGTGCTTACTCTGGCGTAACCATATATCATTTCCAGCTCCTTTTTGACGCTTACTTATGAGCTTAAGTTATGAGCTCGCTCAAAGCATTGATTTTCCGTTTTAAAAGAAAAGAGCCCAAAACTTATAAGTTTTGAGCTCTTGTATAAAGCATGAGACGTGGCAGTTTTGCAATACCACAATCCCTTAGTGGTTACTTTAATTCTAACATTTTAAAACGATTTTTCAAACAAATTTTATTATTTATAGTAAAATTTAGTATTAAAATTTACTATAAATAATAGACTATAGGTGAGCTGTCATGCAAGATTGGGACTGGACTGAGCAAGAGATTGGAGAAATAAGGTTAATTATCGAACACATGAGTGCTTCGCTGAATATCGCTTATGGAATTACGCTCCTATTGGACATCACTCAGGAAAAAGTTCTGTTTTGCAGAAATGGTAAAACATTCAAGAGTATCTCTATATCTGGCGATAATGCTCGTGGCGTTTTGTGTGACATTATGGAGAACTCTGTTAATTTATAAAATATGAAGGGATAAAACATGACGCAGGAAAATCAGGAAACTCAGGAAAAACAAGAAAAAAAGAAAGAAAAGAAGACGGTTATCGTTGGAAAAATGAATATTGCAAGTTCAATGTTTAGTTCAGCTTTAGATGCTTCAAAAAACACAGCTATTAAAGTTTTTTCATTTGGTATTGCTAATCCCCACAAGAAAAAGGTTTCCAGTGATGTTAAAAATTTTCACGTCGGTGAAATAGGAGACTTGGGCGGAGAGATTAAGAAATTTATTAGATTTGATTGTGAGATTGAAAACATCAAAGTAAATTTTGAAATTGATGATGTTACGGATGGGGTTCAAAAGAGAACAAAACAGCTCAAGGAAGACCTTAAAAAAACTGAGCAAGAAAAGTTAGGTACAGCTTTGGGGTGTAAATTTAAGACAATCTCAATTTATGGCTATAACGAAGATGGACACAGAATAAAGATAGGTGAGGTTGGGAATGGCGGTAAGAAGATTAAAATTGATCAGAAAAGTTTAAAGGAAGCTGGTCTTAGCATGACTGATCTGGAGAAAGTTCTTGTTGGCACAGGGTTGGCTAAAGAAAAAGCTTTCAATAAACTTAAGGAAAAGATGGAAAGGTTAGAGGCCAAAGAAAAAGATGTTCAGGAATCACAGCAGGAGGAAACTGAGGAACAGAGTGTGAATCAGGAAGAGCAGACTCATCAGAAGGAAAAAACTCAGGAAAAGAAAACTGAACAATCAGAAGAGAAATCCCATGAAAAAGAGCAGGGAGAAAAAGAATTTCAGGAAAATGCCAGGGCTAAAAGCGGACAGCAGAAACAGGGGGATTCATTCGATTTTGAGACCTCACGAACCATAAAAGAAACAATGGATTACTTGCGTAAGGAACTCAGAGAGACTGAGGAGCGTTTGAAAGACGCTGATTACACAGCAGAGGAGAAGCAGGGGCTTGAGGCTCACAAACAGGGCTTGCGTGAAACGTATGAAGCCTTTGAGTCTGCTAATAAGAAGTTGAGTTCATTGAGAACCACAAAAAGTAAGATTAAGGATAAGAAAGTTAAAACAGCTTCCAGAACTGAAACTGAAACCGATAAGAACACTAAAGAAGCTCAGACTGTAGATAAGGTCAATGACAACAAAGAAAAGAACAGTGAACGGTTTCAGTACATGCAGGAGGAAGCCAACAAGAAAAACAGGACAGATGACTCTGCTGTCCAACAGGAAAATGAACAGAAGTCTGAAAGAATGAAGGTGATGGAAGAAAACGCAAAAAAAAACACAATGAACAGTCATCAGGCCAGAAGTAAGGATCACAAGATGAAGCGATAATTACTGTAAGAATAGAGTTCGTGCTTTTGCTCCCAGAAGATAAAACTCTGGGAGTTTTTTATTTTGAGAATAAAAAACAGAAAATTAGATGAAGTTTGTTAAATTTCAATGAATTGATAGGTGTATCATAAAATAAGTATAAAAATTATTTGTATTTATTCTGTACAGGCGTATAATGAACTTGTGTTAATTTATAATATGAGGTGACACTATGTTCAGAAAATTAGGTTGGATTTTTGGTGGTTTGCAGCCAGCTTATTATTTAAGACACTTTATTTTAATTTCACCATTACCATTGATTGTTTTAACTCACATGCCGTTGACTGATATGGCAACTCACACGACCATTAACTGGGGGCAGGTGGAAGGTTTTGCTCTGGTGACTTTAAGCTGGTTTCTTTATCCGTTTTCAAGATTTGTGTACGAATCAGTAGTGAATTGGATAATGGGGGGGAATATTTTTATTACCAATGCTCTCTTATGGTTGATTATGAAGCTGTTAACGATGAGTTTTTGTTTTATGTTTGCTGTTTTCTTAGCTCCAATTGCTTGGATTTACATCTTCTGGTACTTTAAGTTCGGTGACGGTAGGTGCGATTTCAATGGTGACCTGCAAGACCGTGATGGAATTATTACTGTAGAATGTGATGATTAGTAAATTTCTGATATATGTTGTAATGTGTATTCAATGTTTTTTTGATTTAAAGGAAGTCATTGATAACAAGTGAGGATGATATATGTTATATATACCACCAACGTCAAAAGATATTTATGTAAGTAGTAAGGTTGCTTTGAATATCCATAGTCCTGATGATACTGGTGATTGGCATAGTTCAGGTTATTTAGATAATGATAGAGATGATCGGCAGGAATTGTTTATATTTGGCACAGGACAAAGATACAATACAAATAGCCTTTTAGGGAGTACGGGCGTAATAGACGGAACAGACAGGTTAAATAAAATGGGATATTATCCAGAAAATTCCCCTGTATGGATAGCAGATCATCCTAGAGCTTGTGTTGATTATTTGTTTATTTCAGTGCTTCAATCTGGATAACTAGGTTATGTGATGCTAGATGAATGGTTTCCAAGTATTGAAGACAAGAAAAGAGTTTATGAACTCATAGACATAATGGAAAACAAATTATCCCAAAGAGAACTAGAGATTTTAGAGGCATGGAAGAAAAAAAATCCGATAGCGGAATAGTACTGAATCAAAGAAATTTTTATCATAAAATTTTAATGACGTGTATTTTGAAACAATTGAGCGATACTCCTTTAGTTCTTAAAGGGGGGATAGCTCTTTATGTAGGATGTTATCGCTAGACAACTTTATAGAAGGTTATGTTCAAAATGAATATTTTTTCAGAATCTATTAAGCCTAAATTGTCTAAAATTAAAGATATAATACTATGGGCGATATATGCAAATGTAATAGATCATAAAAATATAGGATATGGTCATATTGTAGATTTATACACAAACAGACGTTGCAAAAACATTTGTTTTGAAGATTACTTTTTTTTACAAAAGATTTTTTGTGTGTACGGGGCTTTCTTTAAAGGGGCTGATATAAATGAAGTTTTGAATTATACAGAAAACATTGCTCATCTTTCATCTAATGAAAAGACTTTACTAAAGAGGAACATATGTCTTTTTTTTAAGGAAGGTAAAATTTCGTACTCCAATAATAAATTTATATCTTTGTACAAGCACAATGAAATTAGTTTTTCTGATTTAGAAGATAATTTAATTACTGAGGATTTAAAATGGCAAATCTGAAAGATTTCAGAAGAGAGGTAAAGATTCACTTTGCTCAATCTCTTTGTAGATTTGAAGGTATATATCTCACGGATATACAGACAGAGAAGCTGTTGAACAAAGAAAACTTTGAAATGTTGGATTTTCCTGAAGAAGAGTCGCTTGTCATTGATAATGTTGTTAATACTTTAAACTATATGGAATCGTTGGACATTTCTCACTTAGACGTGGACTTAGATTTATATATAAAGCTAAATTCCATGTTGGCCAAAGATCAGGCATTATTTACTGGCGTCTTACGAAATGGCCTGAGTTCAATTCCATGTATAGGACAGATTCCCGTTCCTGATGAGGCAAAGGTTGAAGAAGAGATAGCTAAATTAAATAGCGTATCTCCAGATAACTATAAATCAGTTGTTTCAGAATGTTTTTGTAATTTGTCTAGATTACAACCATTCTGGGATGGAAATAAAAGAACAACTCTTTTCTTATGCAATGTTCAATTGATAAAAAATGATTTTGACTTGTTGATTATACAGAAAGATAAATATGCCGATTTTGAAGAGTATTTGACTGCTTTCTATACAGAAGAAAATAATGATATCATCGATTATCTTGCAGAAAATTGCTTTGTAAAAACAGAAATGGAAAAAAAGAGTTCAAGAATGGCTTACATGAATGAACAGATTCAGTTAAAGTCAGAAGCTTCAAAAGAAATTGATGAAGAAACACAAAATCAAGCTTCTACTGAATCGCCACGAATGGCAATGATGCGGAGAAATATGGAAAAGAATAATGCTCGTGAGAATGTTATTTCCACAAGTCAAAAGAAAGGAAAATCTCGTTAATTTTTTAATATAGAGGATAAAACTTATGAAGATTAAATATGCTCTTTGCGGTATGCTTGCAATGTTACCTGTAATTTGTTGTGCTCAGGCGATGACGGAACAACAAAAAAACTTTCACGAAAAGGTGATTAATCCTATAAAGCGAGAGATTTCACCATTGGTACATTTATGCTGGTTTGAAAATTTGGAATCATCAAGTGTATGTGTTAATGGAACTTCTGGGATGGGATACGAAATTCCTCATTACATAAAAAACAAAGATATTGAAAGTGTTAAAGTGCAGTCGAATGACTATACTGCTAAGGCTTTGAGTAAAGGAAAGGTTCTTGTATCAACGGTTACAGTTACTGCAACAAAGAAATATGATAATGCTACTTACGTTATGAAAGCTTATTTAGATGGCAGTGATTTTGTTTGGAGTGATTCAAAAGATTCTACTTGTATTGAGAAGTCTTTGTGTGTTGATGGAATAACGGATACCATTGGTGTAGGTATGGAGCACACATTTAAATTTGAATAATTTTGGTTGATGTAAAAAGCCCAATTAATGGGCTTTTTTAACAATATAGTCTTAGTAATAATAAGGCTCGCCAAATACTTGGCCATCAACGAGAACTTCAACGTAGTGAACTGTCTTTGTGCATCCTGCGGGAATTGGATGACATCCAGTGTTTCCGCAATTTGGTATGCACTCTTTATCCTTTACGTAAGAATCATCAGTATATCCGTATTCAGCACATTCCTTTACTATCTGTTTTCCTCGGTTTCCATAGATAGTTTTTTCTTCATATCGAATACACTCCTTATGCGATGGGATAAAAGCGGCTACATTGTCATGAGATGATATTTGAGCGTCTCCTACACTCACACTAGAGCTTTCAAGACAACTGGATAGAGGAACTAATGGAGGCTTGAGCTTCGCCAACCTCTTTACGAGGGCTTTATGTGCTTTGGCACATTCTGAGGCTCGAAATTTGGTGGGTAGGCACAGCCAGATAGCACATTCAGCATCATAGTCTGAACTGGTATCAGGCGTGGAGTAATTGCTGTTACGTACTCTTGATTGATTAATCTGTGACAGAACGTCATCAATATTCATTCCATTATCTGAAATAGAATATTCGTTGCTGTTCACTTTGTTGTTGAGATCATTCATTGCTTCATTAAGTTTATTTTCATCAACGTAAGTGTTAGCTAAAGCCGATGTTGAGATAATACTTAATATTGTGATGGTTAATATTTTTTTCATGCGTGATTCCTTTGTTGTTGGTTATTTGGTTGTTGTTGGTTATTTGGTTGTTGACCTGAAATTTGGCTTTGCTGTGTTTGGTTTTGCTGAGGTCTAGAAAGGTTTAAGTTTCCTTGTCTTCCTTGAACTTGGTTAATTCTATCCTTTGTTTTATTTCCTGATAATGGCAAGGATCTTTCTTTGGTCAATGCTTCATTTACAGCCTTGCCTATTTCGTGACCTAGTTTAATTTGAGATACAGCAGACATATCAAAACTGCCTGTTGCTCCTCCTTCAATCATTGCTGATACGGATTTAGGTAATGAATGCGAAAGAATTAGAGTGAGCAAAGACATAGCTATACCCATGACCAAGAAAGAAATAGGTACATTTGGAATTGTTTTGATTGCAGAAATTGGATAATCCATGGCTATTAGTAATAGCTTGACAACAAAAACAAAAGTCATGAGTTCAAAACCTATTTTGATAAGTTGCTTACAGTAATTTATCGCCCATGAATTTGTCCAAGTTAGTCCACCAAATCCAACAGCAAGTATGGCACAGCATGCAGTGATGTATGCCTTAGAAAGTGTTAGCAAGTAGTTTACTGATATAAAGGTAAAAACAATCATGATAACTCCGCCAAGAACAAGGGATACATAGTACTGAACCATGTCTGCCATGCTTGTGTCAGCAAAGATAATGTCGAATGATGATCCTTCTGGCTTACCTCTTCTTGCTATTGCGGTAAGCATGTCCCATCCTTGAGAATAGATTGTGCTTACAAGATTTATTGCTGTAGTGTTTTCGTTCGTAAAAAGGTTATGTTTGGACGAAACATTTATGGAAATTATTGATACGAAATCTTCAACTATTTTGACGATTGCTGTCGGCCCGAGGTTTAGCATATACATAAAAAAACCGATCCCCATGATGAACTTCACCATTTCAGCAAAGAGTGTGTTGAAGTTAGCACCGTCAAAAACATGTTTAATTGCAAAGAATGAGAAAGAAATACAAGCTAGAGCTATAAGCAAATTTTTGGCGTGTTTGACCAGTTCTGTCGATATTTTTATGCTGTTGTCTCTAGTCGATTTTAAGATTTCATCTAACATCGTAGTGTTTGTTTTTTTTGTAACTGCATTTTTGTTAGCAATTTGGGTTCCTTCCGCAAAACACGGTTGAGCACTGAAGGCAAAAAGTGCAAGTGCTGAGAACAGTATGGTGATTAGTATTTTGATTTTTCTAATCATGATTTTCTCCGATATTTCTCAGTTCTTGTTGATTTATTCTGTCAGAACGATATTTTTCAAGAGTTGCATCTGTCTCATTTCTATTGGCCTGAGCCTGTCTCATTTCAGCTATTTGCTTATTAAGAAGAACAAGAAGAGATATCATTTTTTGGTCAATTTCACCTTGCGTTTTCGCAGGCTTGGCGGATGTCTCTTGGAAAGTTTCAAGATCTTTTTTAATTGACTCTTTTTCTTTTTGGGTATTTTCCCAATTGTCATTGATGACGCTATTCATGTTTTTAATGAGTTCAATTCTTTTGGTGTTAAGAGATCTTATGTCTTCTTCTGAACATTGATAACCATTGGAACAGCTGTTTTTAAGTACAAAGTCAACGTCTTCAAATTGCTGAAGGAACTTGGATAAACTGTTGTATTTTTTGGCTATATCGTTGTAACGCTGTGCGGTCTCCTGATACTTGTAGATGAGTTCCTGAAGCCGTTTATATTCTGCCATTCCCGGGACTTCAATCTGTCGAAGATGCTCAATCTGGTTAATTTGCTGGTTAAGTTGAACTTCAAAATCATCAATCATCTGGAGATAATTCATTAGTTGCTGAGTTACCTGAGCAACGTCAATGGTTGGAAAACCGCTGGAATAAGCAGGAGCGGAAATTGCCAGCATGGCACTTATGATTGATGCTGTAAGTATTTTTTTCATGTTTTATCCTCGTTAATTCTTAGTATTTGTACGGTGCGTTGAAGCTGATATCCTTATTCACAATTACATTGAATCTGTAACCAGAACGAATCTCGATTGTCGGAGCCACATTCATGTGCTTGCGGATAAGCTCGGTTGTTACAGAACCTAATTCATTGCCAAGGGCTTCTGCCATTGCAGATGAGGCAGAGGTGGTGTCTTTGTCATTAACGTACTTGTTATCCGTATATGTAACAGACGCTGTAACCATTGATAGAAGGAACGCAGACTTGAAGAGTTTCCAATAGTGATTATTAACCTGATCGTGGAATCCGCTGTAACCGCCCATGTCAGATCCTGCCATTTGACCAAGGTCAAGCGTTCTTCCATCTGGGTACACGAGACGATTCCATGCTACCATTACACGTTCCTGACCGAACATAATTCCTGAGTTGTAAATTCCAAAAAGTTTTGTGCCTTGTGGGATGAGTAGGTGCTGGCCTGTTGCGGTGTCATAAACGTTCTGGCTAACTTGTCCTATAAGATGACCAGGGAGGTCTGAGTTCACGCCAGTAATAAGAGTTGCTGGAATTACAAATCCTGTGTTCACGGTTAGAGCTTTTGGGGCTTCCAAATTGTTGGTGAGTTGCCAGTTTCTAGGTTCATTATTGGTGTTATTGTTGTCAGCGGAAATAGTAGGAGAAGATGAATTGCCAACATTGCTATTGCTGTTTACACTCTCGGCCATCAGTTGCTTTGCGAGAGCCAGCTTCTCAGAGTAATTAGAACCTGCATCTTTTTGGCGTTGAAGTTCAGCCTTTTTTTGGCTGTAGTAGTTCATTTTCTCTTGATAGCTGGCATCGTTGGATGGACGCTGTAGTGAAGAAAAGTCGCTTCCGTGAATGACTGTAGAATTTTTGCTACTTCCATTGAAACTTGGATTTCTAGGTTGAGATGTAAGAGCCTGCATAAAACGTTGTCTGCGTTGTTGCTTAAATTCTTCAAATATCGGATCAGGCTGGGTTGTGTTAGGCGGTAACTCCGCTTTAAGCTCTAGCTCTTTAGGTCTGTTTTGAATACGTTCCTTTACTTCTTCAGGAGTCATTTCTCTTGGCTTATCACTTTCAGGAACAAATTCCTCGTCACGTGTAGGAATTTCAAAATGAACAGGCTCAGAGTAGTCAGCTTTGGCTGTAAAAGAGTTAATAAACTCATCGTTATTTGTCCCTGTAATCTGCTTTGACTGTTCTTTTACTTCCTCTTCCTGAGGCTGATTCTTTGAAGCCAGCGAGTAAACAACAACGAGGGCAAAAGCCGATAGAATAGCTACCACAATAATTTTTGGAGCTACCGACATTCTTGTGGTATCAACAGAGATCTCGTTAGGTGATTCAGTTTCATCTTTAGCCATTGCTTATCTCCTTACAGTCCATGAAGAAAGAGGGACAACAGAGTTGTTTTTGTGTTTCACGTAAGAACGGCAGAACTGTTCACTACCAATGTTAAGCACTACCTGATAAGTGTCAGCGTTCGGCTGACTTACGGCGTAGCGAAGGTACTTATACTCGTCATCAGCCACCGCAGAAACGGCATAGCCTTTCTTACGCAGGCTTTTTACAAGGCTTGCACCGTAAACGTCAGTCTGGAGCTGTTTGGTGGGAATTCTGTTAAAGAACTTGGTGTGAGCTGGAGGAAAATTCTTTTCAATCATCTTAACGGAGTCTTCTGATAAAGCCTCATTGATCTTGTAGTAACCGTCAGAGGCTAAATCTATGAGATTGATGTTTTCCTGCTGTTTTGTGGTCACGCAGGCGGTCAAGCTGCTTAAACCTATAGCCATCACTAAAACTGGAATAATCTTATTCATTATTTGCTTCTCCTTACGGTAACTTTATCCTGATCACTGCCAACGCCAAGTACAAGCTCTGCTTCATAGAAAAGGGCATCTACAATGTAACGGTTGTTCTGAACTCGGTAATTTACGAGCTGTTCTGAGTTCCTGCTTGTCTTGTTATAGCGAGTAACAAGAAGAGCAGGGGATTCATTACTGTTCATTGCTGATGGCATTTCAATAATGGTCTTCTTTCCATCGTTGTAAACTCTCACAGGTTTCCAAGCTACATCATCGCCAGTTACTTCGTAGTCAAAATCGAGATTGCCCAAATACTCGTTGGTTTCTGGAATGGTGTTTTTTGCAATAGTCTGTTGTTTTCTGTTCTGAAGAAGTTTGAACTTTGCAAGGCTTTCTTCAGGGTAAACAAATGAAATACGTGGAATGTTCTGAGATTTGCTGGATGACAGATCAATGTGATACACACGTCTATTTGTAGTGATAACCATGTTAGTGCTGATGCCAGCATCAAGAGGCTTGATAATGATGTGTTCCACTTCTGAAGCACCGTCACCTTCAAGAGCAGGCTCAATTGTCCAACGAGTAGTATCACCTGCATGGAGCGATAAAATTGTTTCGCCTGCCTGAAGCTTGACATCGCAAATTCTCATAGGAGAGCAGACTACACGAGGAGTCTGCACACCGTAAACGTATTGAATGTATCCGTTTGAGCCTTCAGTGAGAGGCATTGTTCTGTCATTAATCTTTGATGACATTTCAATCGCTTTGTAATCAGCGTCTGAAAGGATCGGTTCGTCAATTTCAAAGGTATAAGCGTCATATTCAGCGTCAGCTAATACAGGATCTGAGATAGTACTTAATAATGCTAAAGTGAGTAAATTCTTGGTTAATTTCATTTAGGTACTGCCTTATTTGTTTTCGTTTAATCTCTGGAGTGAAAAATCGGTAATGTAAAGTCCAACAGGATTGTTCTGGAGTTGCTCGAATGACATGTTAGATGTGTCTGTGTTCTTCACGGTCACGATGGATTTATACTTGCCGATGTCGGTGATTTTTCCTGAACGTGAGCGGTCACGAGTTGTTTCAGTCCACTCGATGGCATAGCTCTGAGGTGAAATCTGGAGAATGGCGGTGACTTTTACGTCAACAGTCTTGGATTTGCCTTCTTCTATTGGATTTTTTTTACTGAACTGTTCCGCAATCTTGGTATGGGCTGTGTCACTTGGATTGAGTTTGGCAAACAAACGATTTATAAACTTGATGCCTAAATCAACATCAGAAGATACAGTGCGATAATCACTGATAAAATCAGTGAGGATTACATTGATAACTCTCTGGTCTATATTTTCATAGGTGGGAATAACGCCCATAAACTGGCTTCTACCAAGTGAATCAACTTCTACAATGTAAGGAGTGATTTTGGATTGTGAGCCAATGTAGATTACTCCCATTATGCAGAGCATTACGCACATAAGAGAGGCGAGGGCTGTAACCTGCCACATCTTCCGCTGAGCAACCTGTCCGCTGATGAAGTCATTCCATGTGCGAGTGCCGTTCAGGTACGGATTATTGTTCGAAGTGTTTTCAGTTTTCTTTTCCTGAGTCATGTTTTATCCTGCCTTTTAAAAATTACTGATAGTCTTTGATATCAATGTTCTTAAGTTTGAGCCATTCATGCGTCCATGCTTCACCGTATTCAGCTCTAAGCTCCTTAATCTTTGCTACTGATTCCTTGTCGGAAACAGCAACAAAGGCAAGCGTGAGCTTCTCCAGTGCCAGACTGTAGAGTCTTCTGCCATTGGCTGATACATAGTAGTAATCGTGTTTTGGTACTGCGTTAGCGATGATCTCTACCTGACGCTTGTTAAGTCCCAGACTGTAATACATTTCAGCGGTTCTCTCGTCACGAGCGGTACTGTTAGGCAGATAAATTTTGGTAGATGTAGATTCCGCGATAACGTCTAAAATTCCAGAATTTGCAGCGTCACTTAGGGACTGAGTTGCCATGATTACTGAGCAGTTGGCTTTTCTGAGTACTTTGAGCCATTCTCTAATCTTTTCACGGAAAACAGGATGACCGAGCATCAGCCACGCCTCATCAAGGATGATGACGGCTGGTTGACCGTGCAGACTGTCTTCAATTCGCTTAAACAGGTAAAGAAGAACAGGAATCTTCCATTTATCGTTGAGATTCATCAATTCCTCAATTTCAAACACAGTGAAATTGTTGAAAGCTAGGTTGTCAAAGTCTCCGTCCAGAATCATGGCCACGGCAGAAGAATTACCAGCGTACTGCTCGATAATCTGCTTCATTTTATAGTCCTGAATAGCTGTAACAAGACTGGAGAGAGAAACTTCTCCGCTATCAGCCATTGATTCAATGGCTTGCTTAATAACGATGTTCTGTTCAGGCGTTGGTTCTAATCCGTTAAGTTTCATGATGGTGGCAATCCAGTCAGTTGCCCATGCTCTATCTTTTGCTGTAGAGAGGTACTGGAGAGGACAGAATTGCAGAGTAGAATCTTCACCACCGATTTCATAATGAAGACCATGACATGCCTGATTAAGAGCAAACATTGACATGCCTTTATCAAAAGCAAAGATAGACATACCTGCATAGCGTCTTAACTGTGAGGCCAGTAATGCTAAGTGAGTGGATTTACCAGCACCAGTCGGCCCGATAATGAGTGTATGACCAACATCCCTAACATGAATGTTAAGACGGAAAGGAGAACTTCCGTCAGTAACACAATTCATGAGAGCAGGTGAGTTTTCAGGGTAGAAAGGACATGGACATTTCTTTTCACCTGTCCAGATGCTTGATGTTGGAATCAAGTCTGATAAGTTAAGAGTGTTGATTAGAGGTCTGCGGATATTGGCAATTCCGTTGCATGGCAGAGAGCCAAAATAAGCCTCCATGTTATTGATGGTTTCAATTCTTGCTGTAAATCCGAGCCGTTCAATTTCTTTTGCAATATTGCGTGCATTATCGGCTAACTTGTTTTTGTCATCATCCATGAGAACTACTACAGAGGTGTAGTAACCAGCACCAACTAATCCTGAATTTATTTCTTCTAGAAAATCGTTTGCGTCTTCCTCCATGGCTAAAGCATCTTGATCTACATTGCGTGATGCTCGGTCAAGGATTTGATCTAACATTCCACGGACTTTTTGTCTCCATTTTTTCTGGTATTTTTTAACCTCTGATACGGCTACGTGTTGATCTAAGAATATAAAACGAGTGTTCCAACGGCAAGAGCAGGAAAGTTTTGTTAATGCGTTTAGGATACCTGTTTGGGATTCCATTGCCATTCCGTCAATTGCCACGCACTGAATGAATTTATTGTCGATTTTGGGGATCACGCCCGAGAAGAAATCTTTACAGCCGACCAAATGGTCAAGATAAATGGCGTTTTTAGGCAGGCGAATGTTTACGTCATCTCCAGTGATAGTCTTATGTAAATACGAAAGCTGAGCATCAAATACAGCTTCTGAACCGTCTTCATGGGTAACGGTAAATGACTTTAAACGTGTTAAATTAACACTCAGACTGAGCAGGGACTCAATGGAAGTAATCTGTGCCTTAAACTGGTCAACAATTCTTTGACTGAATTCTTTTTCAGTCATCTTCTTGCCGTTGTCCTTAAACATCAGCTTCTGAATTTTCTGCTGTGCAAGAAGAGGCGGTAAATAAGTGAGTGTCAGGAAAAATGTAGATTCATACATTTTTCCTAAATCGTTGAAATAGCGACGACGTTCCTCATCAATTGCCCTTGTAATTTCATCAGGAAAATGACTTTCAGAAGGCTTTGAATAGCTTTCAACTTTCTCTCGCATTGAGTCAATGTGAAGTACCCAGCCATCACCAAGTTTAGATAGCACCTGATTGAGCTGAATGGCAAGAAGATCTTTTTCGTCTGCGGTGCTGGAGTCAGCATCAGGACAGGTGTATTTCCAAGTTACGGCCAGAGCTCCTGATTTGCAGAGCATAAGACCGTCTTCAAGTAGTGAGGCATAGTCAAGCAGGTCGGCAAAACCTTTGCTGGTAGAGCGGTGAGTTGACAGTCTTTGTGAGCTTGAAGCTGAGTGAATAAGACTTGCAAGAACAAAAACCATCAACACACCTAAAAGTGTGAATGTCAGAGTTAAGTAAAACATGTGTTTTTATCTTATTATTTTTGGAACAGGCCAGTTTCGGCAAACGGAGTGCCTTTAGCGTAGTACACAGACTGATATTTGATGTGTCGCATGTAAACGTCTCTCATTCTCGGATCTGCTTTGGTCATCAATCTTGTTAGAAATAGCACTGAGAACCAAAGAGCCACGCCAAAAAGAAAAGCGATTGATGTCTGAAGGACAAAGACGCAGGCAACAGTCACAACACCAGATACCATGATCAATTCTCTGTCACCGCCAAGGAATGTGTTTGTTCGAATGCATGAACGATGAATTGTTGAGTTCATAGCTGTTGCCTCGTTTGTTTAATTAAGAGTTAATTACAATAGTGTGGTTATCGGTTAAGTCAACCATCTGAACATAGGCAATGGTTGCACCTGATGTAGTCGTAGACTTATGTCCCATAACATTGGTAATGAATGAATTACCGCAGAGGATGAGAGAGATTGCCAGTACGAGGTAGATTAACTGCTTGAGGAAACCTGAGATTTCACCGCCAAACACCAGCATTGCACCAGCGGCTATGAGGCCGATAAGAGAAATACCAGTTGCAACGGGCCCTGTCAGGGATTCCTGAATGTTCTTAATACCTGTGTCCCAAGGCATTGATGTCGAGGCTAAAGCAGAGTCACAGAAAACGATTGATGCGATAGCACATACGATCAGTAAAAGATTGTTTTTTATGAAATTCATTTTTAATTTTCCTTTTATAAAAGTGATTAAGAGATTTCTCTTGTTACATACTTGCCTGCTGAAAACCCTTCAACAGTGAGTATCTGGTTTATGCGTCTTCCGTGTTCATGGCGTGCAATGTGCACGATGACATGCACGGAGGAAGCAATTAAAGGTTCAATTGGCTTAGGATAATCAGCGTTCATGCTTATCAGCATGGCAATACGCTCTAACGCTTGGTCACAGTTGTTGGCGTGAACTGTTGCACAACCGCCGCTGTGTCCTGTGTTCCACGCCATAAGAAGATCTAAGGCTTCTTTTCCACGGACTTCACCGACAAGGATTCTGTCAGGTCTCATTCTGAGGGTAGTTTTCAGGAGATCGGTCATAGTGACATCAGGAGATGTATGGAACTGCACGAAGTTTTCCGCAGAACACTGAATTTCACCAGTGTCTTCTATGATGACTACTCTCTCTAAAGGAAAGTTATCCGTCATTTTTGAAATTATGGCGTTCACTAATGTTGTCTTACCAGAGCCAGTGCCACCGACAACGAGAATGTTTTTATGAGAATTTACAGCATCAATAATGATGTCTTTCTGGCGTTCGGTCATAGTCCCTGCTTCTACATACTGGTCAAGAGTAAAGATAGATACGGCCTTCTTTCTTATAGTAAAGGAGGGATTAGGGACGCATGGAAAAACCTGACCAGCGAAGCGAGAACTGTCTAATGGGAACTCACATTCAAGGATGGGATTCTGTTCGTTAACGATTTTGCCGTGGAATCCAGCAACAGTCTGCATAATTGCATTAGCTGAATTAGGTGAAAGCTGGAAAACCTTCCTCATGGGTGAGCCTAGCTGTTCGAGCCAGACCCATCCATCAGGGTTTAGCATGATCTCAATTGTTTTTGGGTCGTTCAAGATACTAAGAAGCTTTGAACCACACTGACGCTCTAACTTCTCGAGTGTTCTGGTAATAACGAGATTATCAGATAATGAAGACATATAAAACCTCACATAAATAATTTATGTGTTGTATTATATATCAAAAAAATTAAGTGTAAAATTGTTGTTATATAATTTTAACAAAAAACAATTTTTTATTAACTATTTGGGATTTTTGGGCTTTCTTGGAGCTCGTGTTTTCCTTTTTGCGACAATGATTTCCTTTAGCTCTCTCAATTCTTGAATCACAAAAGAATTCTGATCTATCACGGCTTCTAATTGCCTCTGGATTAGTTCACTTTTTGACTGTGCTTGAACAGGAATATTTTTCTTAATAACGAATTCCCTATGATATCCTTTATCACAGCCTAATTGTCTTTTCTCTGGTACATCCAGCAATGCGGACAGAGGTAAATTAAGTGCGTCAGCGATAAGAGTCATCGTGGTAAGCGTTGGTGATGATGTGCCTGATAAGATTTGTTCAAGATAACCTCGATTGACGCCAGATGCACGAACCAAGTCACTTTTCGCTAAACGTTTCTTTTCAAGCTCTTCAATTATTTTTTCAGCAAAAAATTTATGATACATTTTGTTCTCTTCTGTTTTTCTTGTTGACTTTTTTAATTTGTGATTATAACATTTAAATAACTTTTATGTATTTAGATTAAGATAAGATTGATTTATATAGCGTAAAGATTCGTAAGATTGTCATTTAGTGTATACGTACATAAAAGCCAGTATAAAGCACAGTGGTTTAATTCATCAAAGGGTTGGAATAGTGTGGCTGTTACCTTTGGCGTGTCTGTGTAGCTCCAAACGGGGGAACAAAGCGTAAGAGCAAACGTGATATCCGCCCTCCATCTTAATAATCGATAAAATTCACATATTGTTCAAATATGCAAGATTTTTATATCTATTGTGATAATATTGCATCACACAATATTTAAACGGAGTTTTTTATGAGATTACCACTGGTTGCGGCAATGATTTCGGTGCTGGTGTCAGGTTCAGCACATGCCGTAAACGTATATGATGACAACG
>Ga0256405_10006235_pt1 | contig 19379 bp, 14 predicted proteins | sample RumenRJG_02DNA_FD_189096 | JGI IMG/M metagenome (GOLD analysis project Ga0256405, IMG submission 189096) | Bovine rumen microbial communities from Lethbridge, Alberta, Canada - RJG_02 | ecosystem: Host-associated > Mammals > Digestive system > Stomach > Rumen | place: Canada: Alberta... | reverse complement strand
GTGGCTGTTCTTCACGCCTTTTGCTTGATGAAACCAAGGCGCAATGCTATTATTTTTATAGCAGCATGTTACTCTTATCGTTTATATCCGCCACTCTCGGGAGATTCAGCATGGGTATGTTTCAGCTTGGAAGACATAAAAGAAGCAGCGTCCTTTCAGCGCTTCTTTCACTGTCTTTGTTTTTCACGCAGGGAAGCTCTTTGGTCTGGGCAGCGGACAGCGGCACCGGCACATCGGATACTGAAGCCGTTCAGGCTCAGACGGTCAGTCCGGACGGCAGCGATGCAGCACTGGATCCGGAAGATCTTTACCATGAAAACGAATGGAACTTCGTGGAAGATTCCATGGATATCTCCGGCGGAATTCCCGACAACGTAATCGGCCGCCTGGCAAGAATCAGGGAGAAAGGAAAGCTGGTTGTCTGTACGGAGCCATACTTCGTCCCGCAGGAGTTCATTGACCCGGACCTGTCCGGGCAGGAGCGCTATGCAGGCGCCGATATGGAGCTGGCCCGTCTCATTGCCAGCCGGATGGGGGTGGAACTGGAGATTGTTCCTCTGGACTTTACCGAAGTACTCTCTTCCATCGGCTCCGGCAAGTATGATCTTGCGATCTCTGCTCTCTCCTACACCCCGGGCCGTGCCTCCTCCATGGAGCTGTCGAAGGGATATCACTATACTTCGGAAGGCGCGGCGGTCGGTCTGATCATTCGAGAAGATGATGCCGGCTTATTCCGGGAGCTTGCCGATCTGTCCGGGAAAAACATTGCGGCGCAATCCGGATCTTTGCAGGAACTGCTGGCAGCGGAGAACATCACGGATTACTCCCAGTTTGTAAGACTGCCTTCCATTCAGGATGTTTATGATCAGGTCAGCGAAGGCAGCGCGGACGCGGCCGCCGTTGATATTGAAAGCGCCAGACTGTATATTCAGAGCAATCCGGACTGCGGCCTGACTCTGATGGACGATATTACGTTCAATCTGGAGCCGCAGTTCGAAGGGGACCGGATCGCGGGGCCGAAGGATGATCTGGAGCTGATGTACTTTGTAAACGGTGTTATTGATGAGGTTCTGGTTTCCGGTCAGTATGAAACGTGGTTCGCGGAGGCTTCTGAGCGTGCCGCCGACCTTGGACTGTAAGCCGGCCTTGGACCGTAATCCGTATTGGGAGAGGGTTTTATCTTGAAAACGCGAAAGACTTATCAGGTTATCCTTCTGGTTCTTCTGTGCATCCTGTGCAATGTCGCCGGCCGCGCCCTGACAACCCGCTTCCGGTGGCCGCTGTGGCTGGATTCTTTTGGCACAGTCTGCTGTTCCTATGTTCTGGGATGTGTCTGCGGCGTCATGGTCGGTGTGACAGGGAATCTGATCTTCAGCATTCTCTTTCACGCGCGCTGGATCTATCTGCTCACCAGCGTCACACTGGCCATACTCGTCGGATTGTTTGCGCGCAGAAAAAGCCTTGACACCTTCTCCGGCTCTTTGTATGTCGGCATCCTCAGTTCGGTTGCCGCAAGCGTCGTTTCCGTCCCTCTGAATTATCTTTTCTATAAAGGGATGACCGGAAACCTCTGGGGAGACGGTGTCATCAATCTCCTTCAGAGTCTGAAATGGCCCTTCTGGCTGAGTATGATCATCGGTGAATTCTATCTGGATTTCTTCGACAAGGTGCTTACCCTGATCATCTTGTATCTCGCGGTCCGCTTCTACCGGCACATCCGCAAAAAAAAGGCCGGTCTGTCAAAGCACGGACTACTGTCTGAGGAAGAGCTTCTGAATAATACGGCGCTTGCTGTCGCTTCCGCCGTCCTCGTCCTGTCTGTGCTGATCCCGGTCACAAAGACCCAGGCGGCATCCGCGCGCAGTCTTTCCCTGAATTATGATGATTATGTGCAGACAGTCTACAGCAATAACAATGGTCTGCCCTGCGGTACGGCCAACGATATCGAAGAGACCACCGACGGCATCCTGTGGATTGGCACCTATGCCGGCCTGTACCGCTATAACGGGCGGGAATTCGAATGGATGAACAACTATGATTCCATCCGCAATGTGAACTGCCTGTTCACGGATGATGAGGACCGGCTGTGGGTCGGAACCAACGACAATGGTCTGGTTATCCTCATCAACGAAAAGATCGTCAACGTGATCGATCAGAGCAAGGGGCTTCCGTCAGATTCTGTACGATGCATCACAGAGAGCGCGGATGGTTATTACTACATCGGGACCACCGGAAGCATGCAGATTCTTACGCTCAAGAACGGACTGAAAAAAGTCTCCTCTCTCTGGGAGGTGAATTACTCGGACAGCATCAGTGCGGATGAGGAAGGACATGTTGCAGCTGTCACCTCCGACGGGCGTCTGTTTCTCATGAAAACAGGACAGATTCTGTGCTCGATGCAGATGCCCCGAAACGAAGAACAGATTAACTGCTGTGAATTCGACCGTCATGGCAAGCTCTATGTCGGGACCTCTCTCGGCAATCTGTATCAGTATGACATCTCAGAGGGCTACTTCCGGGAGATCTCCATGACCCCGTGCGAGGATCTCGCCAGCATCAACAACCTGCAGCTGCTCGATAACGGAGAAGTTTTCATTTCATCCGAAAACGGAATCGCTTATCTGGACCGCAACGGAAACCTGAACCTCATCAATATCAATGATTTCAACAATTCCATTGACAACATGCTGCAGGATTACCAAGGCAATCTGTGGTTCACCTCCTCCCGCCTCGGACTTCTGCGTCTGGCGCCTTCCCCGTTCAGGGATATCTATACCACGCTCGGACTGGAGCACAAAGTCGTCAATACCGTCACCAAATGGCGTGGAGATTATTATATCGGAACAGATAACGGACTGGATATCATCGACGGTTCTCTCAAGTTCTTTGTCGAAAATAGTCTGACCACGCAGCTGAAAGGGATACGGATCCGCTGCCTCTTTTCCGACAGCAAAGGACATCTGTGGATCTGTACCTACGGACAGGGGCTGTGGGAAATCAACAAGGATCGCAGCATTGTCCTTTATAACAGTGATAACGGAAGCTTCGGCAATCGTGCCCGCCTTGCAACAGAGCTTTCGGACGGTACCATCGTAGCGGCGGGCGATACCGGAATGTGCTTCATTCAGGATCACAAGATTCTGCAGACGATTGGCCATGCGGATGGTCTGATTAACTCCATGATCCTTACCATCAGTGAAATGAGCGACGGAACGATCCTTGCCGGAACGGACGGTGACGGAATTGCTCTGATCAAAGACCGGAAGGTGGAGCGCATGCTCACCCGTGAGGACGGTCTGAGTTCGGGTGTCATTCTCCGGTCTGTCCCTGACAAAAAGCAGGATGGTGTCTTCCTCGTGACCAGCAACGGCCTGTGTTATATGGATGACTCCTACTCGATTCGCCGCCTGGACAATTTTCCTTATTATAACAATTATGATATCTGGATGAAGGACAGCGATACCCTGCTGGTGCCAAGCAGCGCCGGTATCTTCCTGGTGAATTATGATGAGCTTCTGTCCGGAAAGACGGAGCTTTCCTACGATCTTCTTGATTCCAGAAAGGGCCTCCGCAGTTCTCTCACGGCCAATTCCTGGAATTATTATGACGCGGATGGAACGGGAAACATGTTTCTGTCCTGCGATACCGGTGTATTCATTGCCAACATCAACGATTATACCAAGGGGGTGCAGACGTACCGCATGAATGTGTTCTCCGCCAGTCTGGACGGAACTCCCTTCCACATTGAGAGCAGCACGCCCTTCTACGTCGACCGGAGTGTCAAAAAGATCGAGCTGTTTCCGGAAGTGATCAATTACTCGGTGCAGGATCCGAATGTCGGCTACTATCTGGAAGGGTACGATGATCAATGGACAATTGTACCGCAGAGCGAGTTCAGCACCGTCTCCTACATGAATCTTCCTTCAGGAAGTTATACCTTCCATCTGGCGGTTTACGGAAGTGACGAGTCCTCGGTCATTGCGGAGAGAACCTATCAGATCATCAAGCTGGAGGACATCTACGACAAGCCCTGGTTTATCGCCTATGTCATCGCCGGCGCGATGGCCTTCGGCTTCTTCCTGCTGTTTCTGTGGTTCCGGCATTCCATTGAGAGAGCAAACCTGCAGATCCGTATGGGCAATGAAACTATCATGGCCATTGCCAATACCGTTGACGCCAAGGATGTGCGGACCAGTCAGCATTCTGCACGCGTCGCTGAATACTCAGTCATGATCGCACAGCGAATGGGCTTCAACAAAAAAGAACGCGAGAATCTGTTCAAGGCAGCCCGCCTGCATGACATCGGCAAGATCGCGATCCCGGACCGCATCCTGAATAAGCCTGCCAGACTTACGGATGAGGAGTATGTCATCATGAAGTCGCATACGCTGCGCGGTGAAGAGATCCTGAGCGGCTTCACGCTGGTTGACCATATCAAGGAAGGCGCCCTCTATCATCATGAGCGCTATGACGGTCGCGGATATCCGCAGGGAATCAAGGGGGACGCGATTCCGCTCTATGGCAGAATCATCGGTGTCGCGGATGCCTTCGATGCCATGACCGCCAACCGGATCTATCGCAATCAGATGGATATCGATTATGTACTGAACGAATTGAGGAAAGGCCGCGGCACACAGTTTGATCCTGATGTGGTGGACGTGTTCCTGAGCATTCTGGAAGAAGGAATCATCGATCTCGACAGCCTCTACCCGAAGCAGAAGGAGGCTGCGGACGACCAGGAAAAAAAGGCAGACAGTCCCGAGGCGCAGCGCAGCCAGAGAAAAACACCTGACAGCAAAACGCCCGGCAGCAAAACGGAAGGAAAGGAGTGACGACGAATGAAAAGGATCTTTGTTACCACCTTCCTGACCTGTATGGCGGTACTGGGGCTGACCTTTCTGATCAGCCGTCTGTTTCGCTACAACGAAGCCATGAGCTGCGTCACAGTCGGCTTCATCTATGAAAGTGACGAGAGTGCCCCCTACACCTACAACTTCTCCCGTGCGGAGGTCATGCTGCAGGAAGAGCTCCGGGATTCTGTCAATATCTATACAAAGAACAATGTCCCGGAGGATGCTGTGGAGGACACAGTCCGCGAGCTGGCGGCAAGGGGCTGCGATATCATATTTACAAACAATCACAGTGCACAGTTCGCGTCTGTTGCGCCTTTATTCCCGGATATCCAGATCTGTCAGATCAGCGATCTGGAGAACGTGCCAGCCGAATATCCCGAGAATTATCACACCTTTAACGGCAGACTTTATGAGCTGCGTTATGTAAGCGGCATCGCCGCCGGCCTCAAGCTGAAGGAGATGATCGACAGCGGTCAGATCTCTCCCGAAGAAGCCGTCGTCGGTTATGTGGGCGCATTTCCCGTAGCCTCCGTCATCTCCGGCTACACCGCATTCCTGGTCGGCGTGCGGTCCGTTGTTCCGGATGCCGTCATGAAGGTCAAGTACTCCTACACCTGGGCAGGATACAAGGAAGAAAAAGACTGTGCGCAGGAGCTGCTGCGTGCAGGCTGTGTGCTCCTGTCACAGCATTCCGATACCATCGGGCCTGCCATTGCCTGTGAAGAGGCTTCTTCTGACCGGCCTGTGGTGTTTGTCGGCTGTAATAAGAGTCTGCTCGACACTGCGCCGAGAACTGCCCTTCTCAGCATCCGCGTCAACTGGTCTCCCTACGTGATCAGTGCAGTCACAGCCGTCCGGAATCACAGAAAGATTGAAGATACCGTAAGCGGCATCCGGAACGGCAATGATGTCAGCATCGGATATGCGCAGAACGCGCTCGAGATTCTGGATCTGAACAAGAATCTCCTTCAGAAGAATGCGGAGAAGATCCTGGACGATGCCATCGAGACAATCAAAAAAGACCCCGCGGCAGCATACCGCGGAGCCTATTCCGGCTCAGATCCGGCAGATCCGGATGATACCATCGACCTTACGAAGGGATATATCGAAAACGCCGGATCCTCCGCTCCTTCGTTCCACTATCTCCTGAAGGATGTCATTGAAGTGCTTTGAGCAATGGAGGTACTGAGCGTCACTATTACTTGACATCTCTGCGGTCGAAGATCCGGATCGCCAGAAGCAGGAAGACAAGAATCGTAACGGCGGCAACCGGCAATGCCAGCGGCAGCTTCGGATTGCTCTGCCACATCAGCTGATCCGGCATATAGTTCTCGATCGAAATGGACTTCTTGAATGCCATCAGAACGGCTGCGTCAATTCCCAGATAGAGCAGGTTCAGCACATCCGCACCAAAAACAACGGCCAGAACCATGCCGAAGGTCTTACTGTGCACGGATGCCACTACCAGCAGAAGAATCGCGGTCAGCGCCATCACCAGCAGGAAGCGTACGCACATTGCCCCCGTCATCTTCATCACATCCTTATCCATGATCAGCTTTACGATCAGAAGATGTCCGATGAGATTCCCGATGATTCCGGCCGCGATAAAGATCAGGTTGTGTACAATCGCCGCAAGATATTTGGACAATACGGTGTATCCCTTCTTCGGCATCTGGCCTGCGATGTTCTTGATGAAGCCATGCTCAAGATCCGCATAGAAAAAGTAACAGGCGGAAAACATCATCAGAATAAAATTGATTCCGGGAAACGGATTCCCGATCAGAGAAGAGAGATTCGCGCTCTTCGGGATCATGCCGGAGATACTTCCCGCCCCGGGGATCAGTGAAAGGAGCATGGATACCGCCTTCAGGAGAGGCATCTGGCTGAAGCTGAGAAGGAATGCCAGGAGCAGGCAGACCTTGAAGCTGCGCGCCTTGAACATTCTGTAAAGATCCATTTTAAACAGATTAATCATGATGTCCTCCCTTCGTCATGTTCAGATAGTAGTCCTCCAGCGAAACAGTTCTCAGGAAGATCTCCTCCAGATCAACCCCCGCATTCACCAGAGCTTTTGCCATCTCGGACGTCTGATCAATATGCCCGGAGACCCGGATGCAGTCTCTCTCTTCCATGCGCTGTGCCGGAATATTCATTCTTCCGAGCACCTCCAGTGCAGCTTCCGGATTCTGCGTACGGATCTTTACATATTTACCGCTGCGAAGGTGAAGCTGCTGTGCACTGAACTCATCCAGCAGCGTCCCTTCGTTGATGACGCCGTAGCAGTCCGCCACCTTGTCCAGCTCCTCCAGAATGTGGCTGGAGATCAGGATTGCGATCCCCTTCTCCTCTCTCATCCGGACAAGGATCTCACGGATCTCCTTGATTCCCTGCGGATCCAGGCCGTTGATCGGCTCATCCAGAACAAGGAGCTTCGGCTCTCCGACCATTGCGAGCGCAATCCCAAGACGCTGCCGCATGCCCAGCGAAAATGACCCGGATGGCTTCTTAGGATCCACTCCGGCCAATCCCACAAGCTCCAGCAGCTTCGGAACCTCTTTGTGCCAGTCGACGCCCAGTGCAATACATTTGATCTTCAGATTCTCCTGCGCGGAGAACTTCGGGTACAGCCCCGGCTCCTCAATCAGGACGCCAACCTGGCGAAGCAGCCTTCCGCGCTCCGCACCGGTCTTTCCGAACAATGCATAGTCTCCCTTCGTCGGAAGGGACAGGCCGCTGATCATACGCATGATGGTCGTCTTCCCCGCGCCGTTTGGTCCGATCAGGCCGTAGATCTGCCGCTCGGGCAGATGCATGCACACATCCTTCACCGCTGCTTTCGAGCCATATATTTTGGTGAGATCCTTCGTCTCAAGAACATAACTCATGAAGCAATACTCCTTTCATGCAGCCTCAGGCTGCTCTGTTTTTATTCTCCTCTCAGCCTTCTCTGCTCCTCATCTCTCTGACGGCAGATCTGGGCCCAGCTGGGAAGCCGGGAAAGTCTGTCCGTCAGATCGGCCAGAGCACCCGGAATATCAATTCCCTGCGGACATACCGCCGCGCATGCGCCGCAGCCGATACAGGCAGAGGGCAACTTGTCGGACGGCAAAGCGTCAAACTGCATCGAAACAGTCATACTGCCGTCATACCGGATGTCATTATAGGCGTGAATCAGCATGGGAATATCCAGCTGCATCGGACATCCATCACAGCAATAGCGGCAGCGTGTACAGGGCAGTGCGTCCTTCATCTCCTCGGCGAGCTCCATAAGAAGAGCCGCCTCTTCCGGGGTCTGCGCTTCTCCGCCGGAGAAAGTCGCAACATTGTCCGTCATCTGGTCAAAAGCCGACATACCGGACAGCACCATCCTGACCGAGGGCAGATTCATAAGCCAGCGAAAGCTCCAGCTCGCAAGGCTCTCATCCGGACGCAGCAATTTCAGCCTGGCAGCTTGTTCTTCGGGCAGATCCGCCAGCTTGCCCCCGCGCAGCGGCTCCATAACCCACACCGGAATGCCGCGCGCTTCCAGAAGCCCGACCTTCGCTTTTGCATCCTGCAGCGTCCAGTCCAGATAGTTCAGCTGGATCTGACAGAACTCGATGCTGTCCCCGGCATAGTCCAGAAAGCGTTCCAGCGTTTCGCAACGCGCATGTGTGGAGATGCCAAGGTGCCGGATCCGACCGAGTTCCTTCTGCTTTTTGAAGTAATCAAGAATCCCCCATCTGGGATCCGTATAGACATCGATGGAATTCTCATATACATTGTGCAGCAGATAAAAGTCAAAATACTCCACGCCGCATTTTTTGAGCTGCTGCTCGAAAATCTCCTCCGGGTCGTAGCGATCTGCAATCTGATGTCCGGGAAACTTCGTCGCCAGAAACCACTGATCACGCGGATGCTTTGCCAATGCCCTTCCGATGACGAGCTCACTGTGTCCGCCATGGTAAGGCCAGGCAGTGTCGAAGTAGTTCACGCCGTTTTCGATCGCGTAGTCAACCATCTTCTGAACTTCTTCTTCATTGATGGTTCCATCCTCATGCAGAGGCAGGCGCATGCACCCGAATCCCAGTCGGGACAGTCTCTCAGAGCAGGCTTCATTGTATTGCATTCTCTTTCCCCTTTCTTTACGCATCCGGCCGGCACCGGCTGTTTTCTGCATAACCCTTATCCAGACTTCGCCGTCAGTGTCTGCATCCGTATCTTTTTTATCATACGTCTGCCCCGGCAAAAAAGCCACAAATAACCATCCAGCACAAAAGAGGCATCTGTCACCAGGCGATGCCTGGGTTACGAATTGAGGAAGTGTACAATGGCTTCCTGAAACTGCCGGTAACACGGCTTCTCATACATCATGATATGAGAGCCGCCTTCGATGGCCTGCAGTTTTGATCCCTCCGGGAGCAAGTCCGGTGCCTTTTGCAGAAGATCCCGGTTCATGTACGGATCACGCGTTCCATACAGCAAAAGCGTCGGAGCCGCAATATGCTCCAGATCAATCAATTTCCTGTTCCCGGACACACATGCATCTTTGCTCCAGCCTCGCGGACTATATTCCCCGTCGTAGTGCCAGCAGCTCGAGCAGAACAGCTCGATCAGGATCGGATCCGTATATTCCGTATCAAAGGTTCCGTCTTCCTTTTTCTGAAAATCCTCCGCCGCGCTTTCCCATGTATTGTGGCTGAAGGGCTCTCCTCTTTCCTGCTCTCCCAGCCCTGACAGGATCGGCGCATACAGAATCAGTTTTCTGACAAGCTCCGGGTGCCTGGCAGCAAACAGTCCTGCGGTCATCGTTCCCCAGCTCCACCCAAGAAGATCAATTCTGTCCTGCGCGCTGATCCGGGCAATCTCTTTAGCAGCCGCATGAATATCCTCCGCGGCATATGCCGTATCCGGCAGGAATCCGTCATCGACCTTTCCGGATTGTCCGTATCCCGCGATATCAAGCCTCCAGACCGCATACCCTTCCCGTGCCAGACGGCGGACAAGGCTGTAATCCTGATAGTTGATGTCAAACTCATGGGAGGAATACGTCGATCCATGCATCAGCAGGATATGTTGCTCCGGCTTTTTGTCTTTCAGCGTCACGCAGTCAAGATGCAGCGCTATTCCATCTCTTTTCAGCGGATATGTCCGGCAGGAATAGGATGGCTCGTCGCCGGATGCCCTGAAGCCGGAATACACCGCAAAGAGGGACATGCCCCAAAGCAGAATGGTTATCCGTGTCATTGAAAGAAGCCGTCTCATAGATTCCCCCGGGGCTGCTCTGTGCCGGGCAGCGCATGCTGCATTCATGATCATGTCAAAGACGCATTCCTCTGCCAGCGCCCGCTCAGATAATACAGCCATGTGACCGTACATCCGGTCCCGAATCCAAACAGGCCGTTCCACCAGATGATGGTATATCCGAACAGCGGACTGTAGCGGAACAGATAGGTCACCGCAACTCTGACGCCCAGCGCGCAGGTTGCGACTATGGTTGGCACAGCGGGATGATTGGCCCCCTGAAACACGCCAAACAGGGGAATATAAGCCGAAAGAATAATATTGATAAATGCAACGGCGTTCAGGTGTGCATTGCAGTATACGGCAGCCTCGCGGCTCAGTCCGAACAGGCCGCAGATCTGGTCGGAAAAGATCCAGATGAGTGCGGAGATCATGATGGTCATCAGCAGTGAGATCAGCAATGTCTGCGTCAATCCGGTTTTCACACGATCCTTTTTCCCTGCCCCGATATTCTGTCCGGTGTAGGTGGCCATCGTCGTCTGAAATGCGTTGCAGGGAAGATTGATGTACATCTCGATTCTCTGCCCAACGGTGAAGGAAGCGGTCATGGTCTTTCCGAAGCCATTGACAGCGCGCTGGATGAAGGTGAGTCCAAAGGAAACAATCATCATCTGGAGCGCGATCGGGGACCCGACCTGCAGCGTTTTCCGGGCCAGCGTACTGTCCCAGGTAAACTCCCTGAGACGGAACCGGAAGACCGGGTACTTTCTTCTCATATAGACCCAGGCTGCGACAAATGAAATCCCCTGAGAGATGTCTGTCGCGATCGCAGCGCCTGCTACGCCCCAGTGAAATCCGGCTACAAACAGGATATCCAGAAAAACATTCGTCACGGAGGAAATCAGAAGAAAATACAAAGTTGCAGCACTGTCTCCCACCGCGCGAAGGATCGAGGAGAAGATGTTGTAGCCGAACTGGAAGACCAGGCCGAGCACAAAGATCCGGAAATATACCAGCGTCTGTTCGAGAATTTCTTCCGGAACAGCGACAAACCAAGTAAATGCAGGTCTGGCTGCCAGCAGCGCAATGACGGTTGATACCAGTCCCATGCAAAGCAGAAGCAAAATGCCGGTGGACGCGTTGGACCGGACTTTTTTTTCATCTCCCGCGCCGTAATGCTGGGCTACAACCACGCCATTCCCGGCGGAGAATCCCAGCGCAATGGCCAGAAACAGAAACGTAAAGCTGCCCGTTGTGCCGACAGCAGAAAGTGCTTCCTCACTGGCGAAATTGCCGACAATAATTGTATCGACTGTATTGTAAAGCTGCTGTAGAAGGGAGCCGGCCAGCACCGGCAGCGCAAAGCGAAGCGTGTGCTTCCAGGGTGCCCCTTCTGTCATGGATCTGCCTTGCATATCTTCCTCAATTCGGTCACGTGTCTGTGTCGCCTGTTTTTTCAAAATGTCAGCGGTGTTCCTGCCATACGCCTTGAAAGACGCAACTCTCCCGCTGAGATGAATCCTGTATCATCCGGTTTTCATACATGCATGGAAACCGGATCTAAACCCGCCTGCATCAGAAGCTTCTGGCCCAATTCACCAGAGAATCGTGCCAGATATTATCTGTTACATCCCGCCGCATCCGGTCCGTAACAGGACCGTTCTGTGCCAGCCTGGACAGAATCACAGCCTGCAGCTGCTGCACCGTCATCTGATCATACGGGATATCGGGGATCTCTGTATTCTCCGGAGGCGTCTGATTCTTTTGACCGCTCTCCGGCCTCGTTCCGACTGTCCCGCCGGCAGATGTTTCTTCCGTCTTCACCGGCTCTGTTATACTCTGTGGGGCAGCTGCTGTGATGGAAATCGCGGCAGACTGCTCTGTGTCCCGGGATGTCTCATCCTGATCCCGGCTGCTCCTCTCTTCCTCCTTCACCGGCGCAAAGATGTCGCCGCTGCAACCCGGAAGAGATATCTCCAGACGTCCGGATGAACACTCCAGCACTCTTTTGCTCAGCAGTCCGACATAGCTTGCGCTGCCGCCGGATTCCACGTTCATCCATGCCTCGCTGTCACTGTTGTTCACCGCTACGATGACGCTGCCGCGGGCAAAGGCATACTGCTGGTTCGTCAGGAACAGCTGCCTGTAATCGCCATACACCAGATCCTGCTTCCACTGCCTGTGAATCCTGCCAAGTGAAGCGATCAGAAGGCTGCAGGGATTGTTCTGGTCCTCCCCACTGTACTCCTTCAGATCAAGGAACGGACGCAGCGAATCGTCCGAATACCGCTCTTTCCGGCCTTCGATTCCGAACTCACTGCCATAGTACACAGACGGAATACCGGGCAGGGTGTAAAGAAGAATATGGACCGGCAGGTAATGGGCTTTGTTCAGCAGCTTGGTGCTGATGCGCTCTACATCGTGGTTATCCACGAAATTATACAGCCTGATATTGCCGGGAATCATGCCAATGGTTCGCTGCACCGTGTGGGCAATTTCAAAATAATTATGGTCATTGTGCCCGCTGTAAAGCGCCTTGTGAAGCGCATAATTCGTGACGGAATGAAGGGTATTGTCATTTGCCCAGCGCGAATAGTCTCCGTGGATGACTTCTCCCATCAGCCAGAAATCGCTCTTCACCTCATCAGCCGTTCGCCGAAGCGCTTTCATGAACTCAAAGTCAAGAACGTCCGCGGCGTCCAGCCGTATGCCATCCACATCAAATTCGCTGACCCAGAAACGGATGACATCGCAGATATAGTCCCGTACAGCCGGATTCCTCTGGTTCAGCTTGGCCAGAAGGTTATACCCGCCCCAGTTGTCATAGGAAAAGCCGTCATTGTACTCGTTATTCCCCCAGAAATTCACGTTGCAGTACCAGTCCCGGTAAGGAGAATTCTCCCGGTTCGCCCTGATATCCTGAAACGCAAAGAAGTCCCTTCCCGTGTGATTGAACACACCGTCAAAGATCACTTTGATCCCCGCCTCGTGACAGGCTGTCACAAAGTCCTTCAGATCGTCATTCGTACCCAGACGACTGTCCAGCAGCCTGTAGTCAGTGGTCTCATATCCATGACCGACAGACTGGAAGAGAGGTCCGATATACAATGCCGTAAACCCAAGCTTTTTCATATGTCCGATCCATGGTTTCAGTGTATTCAGCCGGTGAACCGGCTCGCCATAGTCGTTCTGCTTTGGAGCGCCGGACAATCCCAGCGGATAGATGTGATAAAAAACTGCTTCGTCATACCATGCCATAACAGGTCCTCCTGATCCTCAGATGCTTCGCGCCGGAATCGTATCCGCTGCGCATACATCTTCGTGTATTGCCCCTCTGTAGGCGGCAGGCAGCAATCTTATCTCCGTGGCGGGAGTCAATCCCTCACCGAGAGCAGCCTCCGGCGGATGCCTCGATAATACCCTCTCTGAGCAGTTCATAATTGTAGCATAACCGCTCAATTCTTTCCACAGAAGAAGGCCGCCGCAATGTTGGCATTTTCCTTCCTCTCATCATGCCACCTGTTATCATATCACCTGTCATTTACCAGAAGGGATGCATCACCCGTTCTCTATGACAGTCTGCATCTGAAAGATTGCCGGCATGAAAAAGGAGGAGCCGCAGCTCCTCCTTTCCGATCACTTTGTCCTGACCCTCTTAACCTTGCTCCAGTTCGATATGCCATCGTCTCCGACATATCTGACGCGAAGTAATAGATTGTTTTTCTCTGCAGTCCGCCGAGTACGATTTTCTCATTCATCGCATTACCTTCTTTCCACCGCGCCGACAGGGCAAGATATTCGCGCTTTTCAGGCGGTCATAGAAGCCTTTTCCTTTGGTATTAAATCAAACCCCCATGATCATCAGAAAGCTCAATATTGCTACTGGCACTGTTACCGTATCCCATTCTGATGGCGACAGCATTTCTACAAATGTTCCAATCAGCGCGGCTATCAGCACAGGCAGAATGACAAAGCAAAGTGGGAGCCTATGATATAACCAAAGCAAACCCGTTCCCACGAGGAAGGAAGCGACCATCATTGCAAATGATCCTTCCCATGATTTTCTTCCGTTGATTGGTTTGAATCGGATCTTATGCTTTCCAAAGGGTATCCCGACAAGAGCCGCCATTGCATCGCCCGTTCCCCACATCAGAATTGCGGCAGCCGCAACGTGCGGTTTTCCAAAGGCACCACATGTAACGGCAATCACCGCTGCAAACATAAAGAAGAGCATCAGAAGGCTTCGTTTCACTTCTCCTTTGGATTTCTGTACAAACAGTTTTCCGTATGGGCATACTCGGCTGCGTTCTTGCAGTTCTGCTTTCGTGAATGATTCTCTGAACTCCAGCACCTGCTCCTCTTTTGCGTCCATTATTATGCCTCCTGATGCGGTTTGCCTATCATTTCTTTATCTTAAGACTTTTTAAGTATTCTTTATGTTCCGGTGTAACTCGGTAACTTTCAACAGATTTCTGAATTGCTTTATTATGCGTCCATATATCAAGCCTTTTATTCTCCATATATGGCAGTACAGCATCGTATTGCTTGGCCAATGCCGTAGCGAAATACCATGCGATCATCATGTTGACATAATATTCTTTCGACCTGAGCTTCGAGACCATTTCCGGATAGGCAGGATCAAAATTCTCATCAAGAAAATGCTGCATCAGCATTTCTATTCCGAATCTGACCGTATATGCTTGATCTGACAGGATCCATGCTTTAATCTGCTCCAGCAGCTCCGGACGATGCTTCTTAAAAATCTTTGGTGACATCTGATCGCAGGTTGCCCAGTTATCCACGAATGGCAGAAATCTGTTCAGTTCTTCCACACATATCTCATATTCCTTTATCTCGGAGATGATGAATGCATGAAGCTGGTTCTCTTCAAAATACCGGTGCGGAAGATCATTTAAGAAATCCTGTGCTTCTTCTCTTCTCGCAAACTCCTTTGCCAGTTTTCGAAGCTCCGGCGTCCTTACGCCGATTATAGAAGAGGCATCCACTGTCGGAATGATAGTGGTCTGCATTTTCTGATATTTAAGATCTTGCAGCTCAAATAGTTTAGAACAGATATTACAGTCCAACCCGCACGGAGCTACCATTCCTGCTTTAAGCATTTTTCTTTCCTCCGCTCAGATGAACTCCCATCTGAAAAGCTTTCTCCAGATCCTGCGGGAACTGTTTTGCCCGCATCTCCTTCTTGTGCTCCTCATTGAAGCTGGCCATGTTGTACTTGCTGTAATCCGTCACCTGTAAGGTATCGCAGCAGGCGTAAACCTCTACTGATCCGTTCAGCGACTTAAAGCTCTGGGCCACTTCTTTTGCCTTCTTCCTGTAAGCAAGGTTATAGAACGTCTTCGGCGCATTCATGGTCAGAATGATGCCCACATTAACCTTGCCGGTAAAGTAGTTCGAGTAGTTATCGTAGGAAAGAGTGCAAAAGTGCAGCCTTTCAATCAATCCATGTACTTGGCTGGTAATGTCTCCCAGATAGATCGGAGAGCCAATGATCAGCGTATCAGCCGCGAAGATACGGTCTATCACCGGTGACAAATCATCCTTCCAGAAGCACTTACACCGCTCGGCATCTTTTCTCTTGCAGGCAAGGCACGACCGACATCCCGTATAGGCCAGATCAAACAGATCGATGTACTCCGTTTCCGCACCGACAGATTCCGCGCCTTTCTGCGCTTCCTTCAACATCAAAGCAGTGTTCCAGTTCTTTCTGGGACTACCGTTCAAAATTATTGTTTTCATGTGACATACTCCCACCACTTTCGCTTCGCTAAGAAGTGGGGGCTTCTTGTTCGACAGCCCTGATGGACTGAGCATTCGCAAGCTATCCCCGCGTGTCCCGCGGTTTATCCTGTTCTGCCCGGATACGGGCTTTTGGTTTCTTTCCTGATACTCTACGCACTCAGAATCCGCCGGCCTTCCTCACGGATGTTGACGGCCGCATTTATATCCCTGTCCATACGGTTCCCACATTCACAGATATATATGCGCTCACCCAGTCCCAGTTCCTTCTTTACCATTCCGCAGCAGCTGCAGCGTTTGCTCGACGGATAGAAGCGGCCTGCCTTTACCAGCTTCTTTCCCTGCCTTTCCAGCTTATATGCAAGCATCTCCCGAAAAGTTCCATAGCCATTGTCCATGACGCTCTTTCCAAAATGCATGGCCCGGCTCATCGCCTTCATGTCGATGTCTTCCACCGCCACTGCATCATAGCTGTCTGCGATCTCCCGGCTCAGCTTATGCAGGAAATCCTTTCTCTGGTTTCTCACTTTACTGTGGCACTTCCCGACCCGCTTCCTCTGCTTCTCATAGTTCCGGCTTCCTTTTTTGCACCGGGACAGTTTCTTCTGTTCCCTTCCGAGCTTCTCCTGCCCCTTCCGGTAATATCCGGGATAGTCCGCCCTGGTCCCGTCACTGAATACCGCCAGCCCCTGCATCGCATAATCAATTCCCAGGATGCGCAGCCCTTCCCCCTCCTGTATGTCTTCCCGGACAGTTTGGTTTTCGCTTTCCGGTATCTCATACAGAACGGACACGTAATACGCCCCGCCCGCTTCCAGGCTCACCGTGACAGACTTCAGTTTCCATTCCTCCGGCGCTTTCCTGTGCAGGCGGATCTTTACCGGCCCGACCTTCGGCAGGCGGATCCGCCCTCCCTTGATCCGGATGTTCCCGTTTACCGGGTTGGTCGTATAACTCTGCCTGCTGTCACGGCGTGACTTGAACCTCGGGTACCGGTTCGCCGTTTTATCAACGGACCGTCTGTATGCTGCCTCCAGGTGAAGCTGCACATTCGCCAGGGCAAGCGAATCCACTTCCTTCAGCCACTCATACTCCTTCTTATACCCGGCCGGCGTAATCCGCACCAGCTTTCCTGTTTCTTCGTACGATGCCTTCTTGTCGGCCAGCATCCGGTTGTACACGAACCGGCAGCACCCGAAGGTCTTCTTCAGCATGGCTTCCTGCTCTTTGTCCGGACAGATCCGGTACCTGTAAGCCATGTTCCTCATCCCTTTTCCCCCTGTGTCTCTATATATCTGCGGATGGTCTCAATCGGGGCACCGCCGGCTGTGAGAAGACAGAAACTCTGGCTCCAGAATGCTTCCTTCCACAGTTTCCCGCGGATACGGGGATATTCCTTCTTCAGCAGGCGGCTGCTCGCGCTTTTATAAGCGTTGATGAATCTGCTCAGTTCTGTCTTCGGCTGTGCCCGGAACATGATATGAACATGATCAACGTCATGGTTCCACTCTTCCAGGGTAATCCCATAGTTTTCGGCAATGTACAGAAAGATCTCTTTCCCACGTCTGGAAATGGTATCGTCAATGACTTTTCTCCTGTACTTTACCACCAGAATCAGGTGATAATACATCAGAAACACTGAATGTCCATTATTATCCAGATCCTTCATATCTCCAGTCCTTTCTGCTTTCTCGACTGAATATATGATAGCACACTTCCCGGGCAAGAACAAGTGTTCTTATTATCCTTTTTTCTGTTTTTGATTTGGGTATCTGTTTACAGAAGAGAGTGTTCTTTCATCCTTGTCGGTATCTGATAACTATAGTTCACCTGTTCGCCAGGGTGGGGGGAGGCAGATCAACTTATGTACCTTAGATGGGGTGGGTGGACAGGCGCAAACTCATATCGCAATTCATCCCACCACCTACTACTATGTATTTATGGTTAAGATACTCATCAGCCAGATGGGTTCTTCACCATCTTGTTGCTTAAGCTGTTAGAATGACGGAGTATCGGTATGGCGACCAAGCCACCCTGGACTTTGCGTCCGTTCTACAGACTGCCAGCCAGCTCCTCATTCGCAGCATTCGATTTATGCAGGTTGAATTGCCCTTGCGGTACATTCGTGTCACACCCCAGTAGATAGAACAGGCAATGAGTAAAGCTGACATTTACCGTGTCATATCATTTCAGGAGGTGGACAATGAACGCAGTAGGTATTGATGCATCTAAAGGCAAAAGTATGGTGACGATCCTTCGTCCTTTCGGAGAGATCGTTTCAAGTCCTCATGAGGTCAAACATACATCGGATCAGATTGATGACCTGATCCGGGAGATCCGCTCCCTTGAAGGTGAGAGCAGGATCGTCATGGAGTACACCGGCCGTTATCACGAACCGATGGCTCGCTGGCTTTCAGATGCCGGACTCTTCGTCAGTCTTGTAAATCCAAAGCTGATCAAAGACTTTGACAACGACTCCCTTCGCAAAGTAAAAACCGATAAGGCTGACTCCGTCAAAATTGCACGCTATACGCTTGACAAGTGGCACAAGCTCAAGCAGTATGGAGCCATGGATGAATTACGAAACCAACTTAAAACCATGAACCGGCAGTTCGGTTACTACACCAAGCTCAAGACCGCGATGAAGAACAACCTCATCAGCCTTCTTGACCAGACATTCCCCGGTGCCAATACCTTCTTCGACAGCCCCGCCAGAAGCGATGGATCGCAGAAGTGGGTGGATTTTGTTGACACCTACTGGCATGTGGATCGCATCCGCAGCATGTCCCTTGTCGCATTTACCGAGCACTATCAGAAATGGTGCAAACGCAAGGGCTATAACTTCCAGCCAGACAAACCGGCGGAAATCTATGAGTCGGTCCGCAACATCATTCCAGTACTCCCAAAGGACGAAGTGACGAAATTTATCGTTCGCCAGGCCGTGAACCAGGTAAACACCGCATCAGCTGCTGTCGAAGAACTGCGTACCCGCATGAACGATATCGCGTCCCAGCTTCCAGAATACCCGGTTGTTCTCGCTATGAAAGGTGTCGGCACATCTCTTGGTCCTCAACTGATGGCTGAGATCGGAGATGTGACCAGATTCACGCACAAGGGTGCGCTTACCGCTTTTGCCGGCGTTGATCCTGGAAAAAATGATTCCGGTTCCTATTCTCAAAAGAGTGTTCGCACCTCAAAGCGCGGCTCTGCGCCGCTTCGCAAAACACTGTTCCAGGTCATGGATAGTCTCATAAAGGCAATGCCGCAGGACGATCCCGTCTACGAATTCATGAACAAGAAGCGTTCTCAAGGAAAGCCTTACTATGTCTATATGACTGCTGGTGCGAATAAGTTCCTTCGCGTCTACTATGGCCGTGTTAAGGAATACCTGTCGGAGCATACAGAGACTGCCGTAAAATAATTATGAACCTTTGCAAATCACTCGGCCGGCATTCTGGCGGTCTTCTTTTTATACCTTCATTTCAACCTGTATAAAATTTTCAAAGAACATCATTTCAGCCTTGACTTTTTATTTGCAGGCTG
>Ga0256405_10006233_pt1 | contig 19391 bp, 14 predicted proteins | sample RumenRJG_02DNA_FD_189096 | JGI IMG/M metagenome (GOLD analysis project Ga0256405, IMG submission 189096) | Bovine rumen microbial communities from Lethbridge, Alberta, Canada - RJG_02 | ecosystem: Host-associated > Mammals > Digestive system > Stomach > Rumen | place: Canada: Alberta... | reverse complement strand
AAAGACCAAACTCATGAATTTGAGGTTTCGGATCTATACCATTCCAGATGGTTACAAAACGCTGATCGATATCCCAAAGTTGCCCATTGTGTTTCGGATCTATACCATTCCAGATGGTTACAAAACAGATCCAACCGGGACGGCAGCGGAAAAGATGTTTCGGATCTATACCATTCCAGATGGTTACAAAACTCCAGTCGGTTGTGAGAACTGCATCACTCAGTTTCGGATCTATACCATTCCAGATGGTTACAAAACGTGAAGAAACCCTATAACCAAACCCCAATGGTTTCGGATCTATACCATTCCAGATGGTTACAAAACCCTGGCAATGGTCAGAGATGCTGGTTACGTGTTTCGGATCTATACCATTCCAGATGGTTACAAAACACGCATCCAGTGCGGCTGAACAGATCAACCGTTTCGGATCTATACCATTCCAGATGGTTACAAAACCGGAACAAAGAACGGCAACCAGGTGGTGTGGTTTCGGATCTATACCATTCCAGATGGTTACAAAACATAACCTCCAGCCCCCTCGAAGCAAGGAGGGTTTCGGATCTATACCATTCCAGACGGTTACAAAATGAGAAAGAAAAGGACTTACATTACCCTGTTCATAATGCAGGAAAGTCAGGTGATAACATATAAAAGATGTCACGAAGGATACAATGAACTCGCACGGAGAAATTCCGTAGTTTCACTTCCTACGTGGCATCTTTTTACTGCGCAGTGTACCAGAAATACAAAATGCTGTCAATTAACAGAGGAGGGAGGGAGGAGCGGAGTTGGGTGCATACTATCATTCTTTCGGATTGAAAGAAGGATTTTTTTCTCAAAATCCCTAATAAAAAAAGAGTTGTAGCTAAACCTCACGGTTTTTCTACAACCCCTCAAAGCGCGGAAGGTGGGATTTGAACCCACGCCACCCTTCACGAGTGCTACTCCCTTAGCAGGGGAGCCCCTTTGGCCACTTGGGTACTTCCGCGTATGGCCAGTGAACATATGAAATTGGCGGAGAGAGAGGGATTCGAACCCCCGGTACCTTGCGGTATCACTGGTTTTCAAGACCAGCGCCTTAAACCCCTCGGCCATCTCTCCAAAGCTATGACCTAGCGGTCTTGTGTATTATAAGACTGTGACAGTTTTTTGTCAACAACAAAAGTAAGCGAATGATTTTGTACATTATGCACATAAACCATTCGCTGAAAGGCTTATTCGGGCTCGATAGGTCAGTTACAGTTTTGTTTGCGTAGAAGCTTCAATGAGTGACCATATACCGTACAATCTCAGCACAGCGCGCAGAAGCTTTCTCCAGGAACAGTTCATAATTCATTTCTTCGGAATCGTCTGCTTTATCCGAGATTACACGGACTATGACAAAAGGCGTCTTGTTCAGATAACAGACCTGGGCAATTGCGCCGCCTTCCATTTCGCAGCACATGCCGCTGAAATCGTTGATGATTTTTTCTTTTTGCTCGTGTGAAGCAATAAACTGATCACCCGAGCAGACTCTTCCCTCAAAAACCTGTGCGTCAGGTGTTGTGGCATGAACAGCCTCTACAGCCGCTTTTCGCATCGTTTCATCTGCCGGAAATGCATACATACCAGTATAGGGAATCTCTCCCTTTGCAAAACCAACGGCTTCGACTGTAAAGTCATGCTGAACGGCATCCGTTGAAACAACAATATCCAGAATGTTAATCCGCGCATCCAGGGATCCGGCAACACCGGTGTTGATGATCTTTGTACAGCCGAAGTCGTTGATCAGCGTATGAGCACAGATCCCTGCGTTGACTTTTCCGATGCCACACTGTACGACGACGACATCTGCTCCATCCAGCTTTCCCCTGCAGAATTCCATTCCTGCAATGGAGGTAATCTCCGGTTTTTCAAGTGCAGCCTTGAGGCTCGCCACCTCTTCATCCATTGCGCCGATGATACCGACAATTGTGCGTTCGGAGACAGGCAGATTGTCAGCATAACCGATGGGCAGAATACCGGACAGCAAGAGCATGAGACACATTATCGTTAGAGAAAGGATTTTCATCAGGATACCTCCATATAATTTGTATTTTGGTGAATCTCCCGGACGATTCAAATTTCTTTCGGGAAGAGACATTTGGATAAAACACCGTCGTATTTAGCAGGAAATTACCTGTCAGGTCCGGTGTTTTTTGCGTTTCTGGAAAGAAAAGAATCCGGTGATGCGTTGAATGAATTCAGGTAGGCTTGCGATCCGGCCCGGCATTCTTTGCAAACCAGGTAATCCCAATATACTGTAAATGCTTGCGATTTGCAAGGGAAAAAATGAGACTGTTTGAATGAAACGGATTGTAACCTGCGGGAGTTTTGACAATTGGCCAGTGCCTGGAGGGACCATGACGGAAAAAACGAGGAGGGCATCTTGACAACCATAAGGTGGCTGAATATAATGTAGCAGTGCTATATATCACTGATATATGGAGGCGGGATATGGAAAATACGGATACGCTGCAGAAAATCCATGAGAGTGCGAAGAAGCATTTTCTGGCAAACGGGTTTCAGCGGGCATCTCTTCGCAGGATTGTCGCAGATGCCGGTTTTACACTGGGGGCATTCTATGGATATTACAGCACGAAGGAAGAACTGTTCCATGCACTGGTGGAACGGACGGCACAGGGAATTCTCTCGTGTCTGTCGGAAATGGCAGCAACACTGAATGCCATCCCGGATGATCTGAAGCTTGCGGGAATCAGTGAGGTGTTCTCTGAAGGAATGTCGCGGCTTGTGGACTTTCTTCTTAAGAACAAGGATGAAACGCGTCTGCTTCTGGAATGTGCGGAAGGGACGCGGTATGAGAACTTTCTGTCAGAAATGATGGAGCAGGATCTTCTCTTTATGGCGAAAGCGACAGGAAGACATGAGATGCCGCTGACACCGCTTGCAAAGAAGCTGCTGGTTCAGAGTTACTTTTCCTTACTCGGACAGGCGGTTCTGTTAGGGGATAGCCGGGAGGAGATCCTGAAAACGATGAAAGACATTCAGTCTGTATTTACAGATGGAATCGTACATGTTTTGCTGGATGACCCTGCAAAGGAAAGGAATTCATTGCCATGAGTCAAAAAATCAGAATAGAGAAAAACAGCGTTCAGGAAACACTGGTTCTCCCTCTTTTTGGGAAGGCCTGGGCGGTCAGAAATTATCCGGACATCTTCAAAGACCGGGACGTGCAACAGATAATGGATCGGGTGGATTACGATTTTTCTGCCCTGGAGAAAGCGGCCGGCGGGATTAAAGGGAAGATTGCCTCGCTGGCGGCTGCGACCCGTCAGGCAGCGCTGGTATGGGAGATCCGGGATTATCTGAAGGATCATCCGAAAGCGCTGGTGGTCAATCTGGGCTGCGGGCTTGATACCGCGGGCCATCAGGCGGACAACGGCACCTGCCGGTTTGCAAACGTTGATTTTCCGAACGTGATTGAGCTCAGGGAACAACTGATTCCCTCTACAGAGAGGGAGAAAAACATTGCCGCTGATCTGAATGACTTTTCCTGGTTCGAACAGATCGGGTTCCGTCCGGAAGAGGGGGTGGTGTTTATCGCTTCCGGGGTGTTCCTTTATTTCAAAAAGGAGGATGTCAGGCGGTTGTTTGTGGCAATGGCTGAGCAGTTTCCCGGCGGGCGGATTGCTTTTGACGGTCAGAATCAGAAAGGGAAGGATGTGGACCTGAAAGCGCTCAAGGCTTCCGGAATTGACATCAGCACGAATTTTGCGCTGGACAAACCGGAGGAAGAACTGAAAAGCTGGAGTGATCGCTTTGCCCGTGTACAGTGGAAGAAAATGTCAACGGGGTATATCAAACCGGACCGGCGCTTCGGAATCCTGTACAGGCTGATGGCACCTTTGGCAGATAAAACAGGCATGTCACAGCTCGATGTGATCGATTTTAAAAAGTGATGGGCCGGCGGTTTATTTCCCGTGATATGCTCAGGCATAATGATTTTACTCCGATTCTGCGCACATTGCCTGGTGACCGGCTGAAGCGAATTGATGAGTCTGTCCGGCGCCTGATTGAGGAGAATCCCGGGCAGCGTGCCAATCTGTCGGCCGGGCCGGCCTACTTCCTGATGCATTACCTGATGAGCGATTTATACACGGCGATTGCCCTGTACAGGACGGAAACACCGGGCGGTCAGAGGAAACTCCTTGCTGAAATGGACAGGTGTCTTGTTGAGGCTGGCAGGAAAGCAAATAAAATGATGCGCCGCGTGATGGCTTTCCCCGGTGCATTTCGGGCGGCGCGTGCACTTGTTCCAAGGGTTATGGCGATGGGAAATGGAAAAGGCTTTGCCGTCAAACCGGTGGACTGCGGGAAAAATGGCTTTGGGTTTGATGTGACAGAATGCCCGTATCATCGCCTTTTTGCTGTCAACGGGTGTCCGGAGCTCGGACCGATTTTCTGTCATTTTGATGAGGTAGAGAGTGCTGATCTGCCGGGCCTCCGGTTTAAGCGTCACGGGACACTGTGTACAGGCCATGAACGATGCGATTTTCGATATCGGAGAGACACCGGAGAAAATGAATAGGATAGACAAACCCCCGACTGCCAGACCGAGAAAATCCGCAGTCGGGGTTTATCGTCTGTGAAGAAGTTCAGGGACCAAATCGGCAGCCGGTCAGTGCCGGATTTCGATTCTGCCGGGGATGAACGCGGATGATCCCTGGAGCAGGCTATGAGCGTTGTTTCTTTACTTGCTGAATCGGATGGTACTTGGTATAATTTGATCGAAAATAAAACCGTTTTCAGGAGGTATGAATGAGAACACATCGCATGGATAAATGGAAAAGGGCAGGCGTACTGCTGCTGGCAGCATTACTCACAATGCTGACTGCTGTGGTAGCCGCAGAGGGAAAACTGGAAGACGGAAGTCCATGGGTAGACTATGATCTGAGTGAAAATGTGGCCAAAGTAACAGAGAGACCGGCAAATCCGAAAGATGATCTGCAGCTGTATGTCAACTATGACTGGGCGAAAGCAGTGAAGATTCGTCCCGGATACGGAACTGAATCGTCCTTCATGGCTGTTTCGGATGAGATCCGTAAAATGGGCATGGACGTGCTGACAGATAAGACGCTGCAGGGTGAAGACGTAGAGCTTGTACAGGGAATGTACGAGGCAGTTCTTGACTGGGATGCCCGAAATGCCCTTGGTGTCGAACCAATCAGGAAGGCAATCGAGTCCATTCAGGCGGTTTCCAATATGGATGAGCTGACAGCCCTGTTTTGCGACACAGACTCAATTGTGAAACAATTCATTTCTGTTGAGGCAACGGTTGGCAAGAATGATCCCGAGACGTATCTGCTCAGTATAGACCCGCTGGGCCTGCTGCTGGCGGATTCCGCGGAGTATAAGACCCGTACAGAGATGGGTGAACGAAATGAGGCCGCCTATCGGAAACTGCTGGAAAAGGTAATGCCGAAACTGGGGGTTACCGTGGAGGAAGCAGGGAAAATCTGGGAAAGTGCCCTGGCACTTGAGACAGAACTGGCCGGTGCCATCATGACATCTGCTGACCATCTTTCGCCGGATCACGATAAGCGCACCAATAATGAGATGAATGCGGAGGAGGCGTGGGCACTCTGCAGGAACTATCCGATTTTTGACATTGTCAGTGCCCAGGGATATGGACATGCAAAGCGCTGCCTTGTGAGTGAACCGGCGTATGTGCAGAAACTCGACGAGATCTACACGGAGGACCATCTGGAAAAGTTTAAAAACTACCTGATTACCTGTGCGGCTCTGGACCATTTGGGCACGCTGGACAAAGAATGTTATGATCTGTTGACTGAAGCCAACAACATGCGTAGCGGCAGCACCGGTTCACGGCCGGATGAGGAAACGGCCTATGCGATCGTGTGCAGCACACTGACGACGCCGATGAACCGGGCTTTCCTTGCCAAGTATGATTCGACAAAGATGAAAGAGAAAGTTACCCGTATCTGTGAGGAGAGCATTGCCTATTACCGTGAGCTCCTGAGTACGGAGGAGTGGCTTTCTGATGAAACAAGAAAAAAGGCAGTTGAAAAGCTGGATGCGATCAGGATTAATGCGGTCTATCCGGAAAAATGGCGTGACTACAGCGGATTGTCCCTGAAAGGACTGGGATTCTATGACAGTGTGAATGCCATCCGTAAATTTGAAAAGGCATATAATGCAAGCCTGCTCAACACAAAGGTGGACCATGATCTCTGGAACTTTGATATTCTGGCGACCAATGCTTATTATGAGCCGCTGGAAAACTCGATTAACATCATCCGCGGGATTCTGGGCGGTGTGTTTTATCGGGAGGATATGACCACAGAGGAATTGTATGCCGGAATCGGGTGCGTGATTGGACATGAAATCTCTCATGCTTTTGATACCAGCGGTGCGCAGTTTGATGCCACGGGTGCCCTGAATGACTGGTGGACGAAAGAGGATTATGCGGCGTTTCTTGGCCGTGCGCAGAAACTGATTGACTACTATAATTCCATGACGGCATTTGGCGGATATAAGGTTCAGGGGGCCAACATTCAGGGAGAGGCAATCGCTGATATGGCGGGAATGAAGTGCATGCTCGGCCTGCTTTCCCAAAAGGAGAATGTGGATTATCGCCGGTTCTTTGAGTCCTATGCGAAAGTCTGGGCACGAATCAACACAAGGGAAACAGAATATTACCAGCTGATGCAGGATCCGCATCCGCTGTCCTATCTGCGGACAAATGTTACGGTGCAGCAGTTTGATGAATTCCTTGAAACCTTTGATATTGTTGAGGGTGACGGCATGTATCTGAATCCTGAGGATCGGGTTCTGGTCTGGTGATCAGGATCTCGTACAGCTGAGTTCCCTCGGGCAATGCTCGTTTCTGCATGAGGAAGCAGTCTGGGAATTGTCCCGGGCTGCTTCCTTGTTTTCGGGCGATTGTTCCCGTGAATGATGAATTGAGAGGAAACCTATGAGGCAAGATAAAACTTCCCGTTTTCTGGTGCTCGGACTTTGCCTGCTCATGTTGGTTCTGCATGCCGCGGCGTATGCGGAAGCGATGCTGGCCGAGCTTCATTTGGCTGAGCCAGTTGTGCAAGCGGATGCCGGTCTTTCGACCGGTCAGGTCACAAAATGGTGCTGCATTACTTTCGGCGAGTATCCTCAGACGGAAATCGTTCCCTCGGACTTTTCAGCGGTGGATGAATATGCCGTTCAGGAGGGGGACGTTTTGGTGGACCCGAAACTGTATCTGCGGCTGCTCAATGCCTCCTGGACGGAGAATGAAACGACGATCGACGGAATCCGCTATCTGCGGATGAGCCGCCGGGATGCGGTGAACAGTGCTATGGACAGTGCCGGTCATTATCGCTGGGGGACGGAGGAGTTTCATTATTTCCGCTACGATCCGATCCGCTGGCGGATCATTGACATTGAGGCGGACAGAGCCCTTCTGATGGCGGACCGGCTGCTGGACTGTCAGCCCTATCACGCGGAAGACGGTACGGTAAACTGGGGCAGTTCCACGGTCAGAAGCTGGCTGAACGGTCTGCCTGGAACGGAAAATGCCGCCGGTATTGATTATCAGGGAAAGGGATTCCTGGACAGGGCGTTTACGCGCTCCCAGCAGGAATCAGTGCTGCCGGTGCAGGTGGTAAATCATGCCAACGCGGCGTATCATACCGACTGCGGAGAGACAACGGAAGACCGGATTTTTCTGCTTTCCAATGAGGAGGTTTTCGGAACGGAAACCGCGGCGGAACATGGTTTTTACGCGGCCAGCGGGAAGGATGATCCGGCCAAGCGCTTTTGCTCGACCCTGTACGCAAAATGCAGGGGTGCCTGGTGGTCTCCGGTGGAGGATTACAGAGGCAACAGCTTCTGGTTCATGCGCACCAACGGGTATACACCTGAAAGCGTCTCGTACATCTGTGATTTTGGATACATTTACCAGCGCGGCACCATGGCCACCTGTAACGATGCCGGGATTCTTCCGGCCCTCTGGATCCGGTTGGATACAGCGGATATTGAGCCTGCAGGATGGACCACCTCCCGGGATATCATCAAAAAGCCTCTGCCGGAACAATCCGGAGGAACCCCAAAAAGTCATCTGAGAAATCCGGTGGTGGAGGCAGACCCGGATGAACCGGACGGAAAACGGGTAACGTATTCGCTTGTCCGTTTCGGACACTATCCCCAGACGGAGATTGTGAAAACCGCGGAGGAAGCTGACGGGGATCCGATTGTGGATCCGGCACTTTATGCGGCACTGGAAGAGGCTGCGTGGGAGGCGAATGAATGGGAACGGGACGGTGTTTGCTATTTTCGCGTGAGCCGTTCCGGGGAGGAGACGGGAAACAAAAACTACCGCTATTTCATCAGAGAGCCGATCCTGTGGCGGGTGCTTGAGATCAGGGACGGGACCGCACTTTTGCTGGCAGATGAGGCCCTTGACTGTCAGCCGTTCCAGAAGGCTCAGCAGGATGTGAGCTGGGAAAACTGCACCCTTCGAAGCTGGCTGAACGGATATGGTCCGGAGGCGAACCGATCCGCGGCAGATTATTCGGCCGAAACGGATAATTTCCTTGACCGGGCATTTGCGGCAGATGAACAGGCGGCAATCCTAGAAAACCCTGTACGAAACGAAAGCAACTATTACTTTGGCATGGATTCCGGAAAGGAAACGAAGGACCGGGTGTTCATTCTCGCTGAATCAGAGCTTTTCATGTATGACAGCTCAAAGATCCATGGATTCAGCCCCCGGGATGAGGTGCATGATCGGGCAAAACAGTTTACGCCCACGGGCTATGCCCGGCGTAACGGCGCCTGGAACGCCTCGGAGGGGCCTGTAGCGGGAAACGGTTTCTGGATCACCCGCACCACCGGATATACCCATTCCAATGTGGTTTACGTGGATGAAAACGGCTGCATGTACAACCGAGGAATTCTGGTGACCTGCGCGGATGCGGCCATCATCCCGGCGTTGGTGCTCGACCTGGATTCCGCTGTCTACGACTATGCCGGCACGGTGACCATCGGGTCGAAAAAGTGAACAGTCATCCCGGTACACATCCAGTCTCAGATGACGCCGTTTCTCCGAATCTGCCGGGAGACAGGCAGACCGAATTTAAAAAACTTAAAAACAAATATTGCCCTTTTTGAAAATTTCGTCGAAACAGGGATTAAATTAAGCAGGGTTTTAAAGTCCGGCAAAGCAGGAAAGAATGGCCAGATCTGGGTATCTGTAATGTCTGCCGGATACAGCCGGAGACCGGTTTATAATGGAAATGATTTATTCGGCAGTCGTCGAATAAATTCAGGAGGTTTTAAACGGACGAAGATGTCACCTGAACAAATAGGAAGTTTAACGAGAAAAGCATGCCCGCGGGCATGCTTTTTGTGTACGGTGAAGCGGTCGGGTTACGGCTTATTGGCCGTCTCCTGACCGGACGGATGAATGAGGGTTGAACCGTCAACCCAGTTCCAGCTGTCGACGGGATGAGCGGTGCAGATGCTGTATCGGTATCCGGGAATACAGCCGCTTTTTGCGTACCAGGTACGGCCATTCAGGGAAATCGGTTTGTCCTGGGTGAAAGGAAGCACATCAATGGATTTTGGGTTAAGATTCAGACCGAGCCCGGTCGCTTTCATGATACTTTCTTTCCAGGTCCAGAGTAGATGAAACCGGTCCAGAGGCTGCTCATTCATCCATTCAATCTCCCGGGGAGAATAAATGGCTGAGGCGATGGAAACATTGCTTTCACGGATTTCTTCAATGTCTGCGCCAATCTCCATATCGCCGGCTGCAAGAATGCACCAGTGTCCGCTGTGGGAAAGATTGAAAAAGCGTTTTCCCGGAACAAACAGTTTCCCGTATGGACCGGTCTGCAGTTCAGATTCATTGCGAAGCGGGAGAGCATGCAGCAGGAGTAGTCCTGCGCCGATACAGAGAAGACGATCTTTCTCAAAACGGAAACGTTCCGCTTTCTTCATGCGTTCCGGCATCGCCGTATATAACGGTGTCCAGTCCATCTGCTGAATGTCAGCGGTATGAAGTGCATAAACGGTAACAGGTTGGTGCATATATCTTCCTCCCTCTCAATGCGGATCTTTCCCCGGAGCAGATTTGTTCCGGCCCTATATGACAAACGGTCGCTGCAGGACAGGGCCGCTCCTCAGGTACGGCCACTGCGAAAAACAGACGAATGACGGAAAATGCCACGGCGGACAGAATCGCAAAATTCACTGGCTGCGACAGGGATCATTGGCGGTGTTTGCAAAGCTGCGGAACAGTATGCCCTGAAGCAGGGAAGTTGTCAAGCCGTGAATGTGTCTGCAGAAAGGAATCGCGAAAAAGACTCTCAAACAGATTTGGACGGACCCAGGGCACAGCCGGAGAGCGGTCAATCTGCAGGGAACCGGGAAATAAAAACAGGTTGAGCAGGCGTCGAAATTCTGATAAAATTTGGATAAAAGAATGTGGCAGAAGAGTCGGAGGATGACGGGCAAGCGTCATTCAGCGGCTTCGGATGATGGAACGATGATGAGCAAAAAGAGAGGGCCGTTTTCCTGTGAGTGGCATCAGGATGATGATGTGCGTTCCTTCAGGGAAAATGGTGATCATAGATACGATCTAATGAACGAAATTAATTGAGGAGTTGAGATTTACAATGAGCATCCAGGTAAATGAAAGGACCGGGGTCTTTTCCCTGACAACGGCGCATACACTGTACCAGATGAAGGCAGACGGCAGCGGTGTGCTTCTGCATCTGTACTATGGGCAGAAAACAGATGAGGACATGAGTTATCTGGTTCGGACGGCAGACCGGGGCTTTTCCGGAAACCCGTATGAAATGCGGAATGAGCGCACCTATTCCCTGGACCAGCTGCCGCAGGAGTATTCCGGAAGCGGAGTGGGGGATTACCGGCTTTCAGCGGTCCAAGTGACCGGTGCAAACGGAAGCCGGAGTGTGGACCTGCGGTTTGCGGGGGTCCGGACGGAGAAAGGACGGAAAGCGCTTCCCGGGATGCCCTATGTGAGGGAAAGCGATGAAACGGAGACCCTGATTGTGACCCTGCAGGACAAGGTGATTGGTCTTGAAGCGGAACTTCGGTATCATGTTTTTCCGTCGCAGGATGTCATTGTCCGTTCCGTACGTCTGCTGAACCGGAGCGGGCAGGAGATGGTGATCCGGAAAGTAGCCTCTGCGTGTCTGGATTTCCCGTTCGGGGAGTATGATGTGCTGCATTTTCACGGACGTCACTGCATGGAGCGGATTCCGGAACGCATGCCGCTGCCCCGGGGCGTGGTCTCTTTCGGTTCCCGCCGGGGAATGAGCAGTCATCACAGCAATCCCTTTGTGATTCTTTGTGAACGGCATGCGACGGAAAAGTCCGGTGAGTGCTATGGCGCCATGATGGTGTATTCCGGAAATCATCTGGAGGAGATGGAGGTGGACCAGGTCGGTGGTGTCCGGCTTGTGTCGGGTATTCACCCGGATGGATTTGCCTGGACACTGGCACCGGGCGAGGCCTTTGAAACGCCCGAGGTCATTCTGTCATTCAGTGCACAGGGCCTGAACGGCCTGAGCCGTCAGTATCATGACATTCTCCGCCAGCAGGTGATTGCCGCCCGCTGGAGGCAGCCCAGGCCTGTTCTGATCAACAGCTGGGAAGCAGCCTATTTTGATTTTGACGCGGAGAAGATCCTGAATTTTGCCCGTGCTGCCCGGGAGATGGGCATGGAAATGCTGGTACTGGACGATGGATGGTTCGGCAAACGGGATGATGACAGTTCGGGTCTGGGCGACTGGGTGGTCAATGAACGCAAGCTCGGATGCAGCATGCGGGAGCTCTCTGACCGGGTGCATGAGATGGGAATGAAGTTCGGCCTGTGGTTTGAACCGGAGATGATCAGTGAGGATTCGGATCTTTACCGGGCACATCCGGACTGGGCACTCACGGATCCGGACCGGAAACCGGTGATGTCACGGAATCAGATGGTGCTGGACATGTCCAGAGAGGACGTGGTGGATTACATCTATAAGGCCATGTGTGCCGTGCTGGATGAGGCCAGAATCGAATACGTGAAGTGGGACTTTAACCGGTCTGTCGCCAATGTATATTCTCATGCTCTGCCGGCCAATCGTCAGGGAGAGGTGGCGCACCGGTTTATGCTGGGAACCTACCGGCTTCTGGAGCGGCTTGAGGCGCGGTATCCTGACCTGATGATTGAGGGCTGCTCCGGCGGAGGCGGACGTTTTGACGCGGGAATGCTGTTTTACTGTCCCCAGATCTGGTGCTCGGATGATACGGACGCGGTCGAGCGGCTGGAGATTCAGCGGGGCACTTCGTATGGCTATCCGGTCAGTGCCATGGGATCCCACGTGTCGGCATCACCCAATCACCAGACCGGCCGGATTGTGTCGCTGAATACCAGAGGAATTGTGGCTCAGTCAGGCACGTTTGGCATTGAGCTGAATCCGGAAAAGCTTTCAGAAATGGAAAAGGACAGCATCCGGGAGCAGGTTCGGGTGTATCACCGCTATCAGGAACTGATTGCCGATGGAACCTATTACCGCCTGACGGAACTGGATGAAAACCGGGATTATGTCGCCTGGATGATCACCTCCCGGGATGGCCGTGAGGCACTGGTCAGTCTGGTTATGACCCATGTGCGGGCCAATGCACCCTTCCCGTATATCCGTCTTCAGGGGCTGCTGCCCGGGGAAACGTATCAGCTGGAAGGGACGGACAGATGCTTTACCAGCGCGGCCCTGATGCATGGCGGTGTGGCAGTGGATCCGGCCAGGGAGGATTATGAGGCTGTACAGCTGCATTTTGTGAGCACTCGGAAGAAAGGATAAGGCAAATGTTTGAGAATATTCAGCGGATCCCGGATGTCGTGATGGTGGAAAATGATCCGGCTCAGCCGGATGAAATGAAAGCGGGCTGTTTCCGGTATAAGGATGTGTGTGTTGAGACCAAATGTGAGGATGACCGGCTGGCTGTCTGGGTGACGGCCGGGGATTCTCCTCTTTGCAAGGTACGGCTTCGCTGGCATTTTGCCGGACGGCTTCGGGGCCAGGTTCTGGGGGATGCCTGGGAGCGTTCCTATGGGGATCTTGCCTGGCACAATATCCTGCCTTATCAGACATTGCCCTGGTATGCCCTGGTCAAACAGGCGAATGGCACGACGGGATACGGCGTGCGTGTTCGCCCTGCGGCCATCTGCAGTTGGATGATTGATACGGAGGGGATTACCCTCTGGCTGGATGTCCGCTGCGGCGGAGAGGGCGTACTGCTGGCGGGACGCCGTCTGCTGGCGGCGGAGGTCGTTTGCCGAAACTATAAAGGGATTGGCACGTTTGAGGCAGCGCAGAAGTTCTGCCGGGCCATGTGCAGCGATCCAATTCTGCCGGAGAAACCGGTATATGGTTCCAACAACTGGTATTATGCCTATGGACGCAGTTCCCGTGAGGATGTTCTGAGGGATGCGGCCTATCTGGCCAGGCTGACCGAGGGGATTCCGAACCGTCCTTATTTTGTGATCGATGACTGCTGGCAGCGGGATCGCTATCATGCGGACGGGACCTTTGAGGAGACGTACAATGGCGGCCCCTGGACGTCCAATGCGCATTTTGGCGATATGGGCACACTGGCCGGTGAAATCCGGAATATGGGCGTGATCCCCGGCATCTGGGTACGCCTTCTGCAGGACAACAGTCCGGACATTCCGGCGTCCTGGCGCCTGCCCCATAACGGTGCCCTGGATCCCTCCGTTCCGGAGGCACTGGAGCATGTCAAAGGGATCGTTTCACAGATCGGTGCATGGGGATTCCGCCTGCTCAAGCATGACTTTACCACCTTTGACCTGATGAACCGCTGGGGCAGCGAAATGCCCTATGAAATGGCGGATGAGGGCTGGCACTTTGCGGACCGGAGCCGGACGAGTGCCGAGATTATTGTGGCACTGTATGAGGCGATTCTGGAAAGTGCCTCACAGCATGACATGCTGGTTCTTGGATGCAATACCATCGGGCATCTCGGGGCCGGGCTGATGCATATGCACCGTACCGGGGATGATACCAGTGGACTGATGTGGGAACGCACATTGCGGATCGGGGTCAATACCCTGGCGTTCCGCCTGCCGCAGCACAGGGCATTTTTTGACATTGACGCGGACTGCATCGGGATTTCGGATCTGATTCCGTGGCAATATAACCGGCAGTGGGGCAGACTGCTGGCCGGCAGCGGAACCTCCCTGTTCTATTCCGTCAAGCCGGATACGCTCCCGCGCGATCAGGAGGAGGAACTTGCCGGGATGCTGCGGCGCAATGCGGCCGCCGCTGAACCCGCGGTGCCGCTGGACTGGGAAAACACGGCACTGCCGCAGGACTGGCTGCTGGATGGAAATGTGGCTACTTTCAACTGGTATGAGCCCTGGGGACTTCGGGTCGGCTGTGCCACCGGTCCAATCTGGGAAAAGGTCTGGAAAGAGGTCAGCCGTTCGCTGAGAAATCCGAACTGACGAAAAATGCCCGGAGGCGAATGAATGCTGTCAGCCATACGGCTTTGTTCCGACAGGAATCTGACAAGCTGGCGCTGCATGGGGCACTCTTTTGCGGGTCTCACGGCTGGTCATTTGCCTGAGAGGCTTTGTCATGGTCCGGATCTGACAATCTGTCGCTGGTTGGGCCTCTCTTTTCCGGATGATTAAGATGGATATTGAACTTGAAGGGCGAAATTGTTAAAATAGTGTCCGGTTTTTCCGTTCCCAAAATGAAAAACCGTCAGAGAACTTATAAGTGAGGAGATTTATCATGAGTCGCACTGCGGGAATTCTTATGCCTGTTTCCAGTCTTCCCAGCAAATACGGGATCGGCTGTTTTGATGAGGCGGCGTATCAGTTTGTCGATTTTCTGGAGAGATCCGGACAGACCTACTGGCAGATCCTGCCCCTGAACCCGCCGAACCATATGCCTCTGGCGTATGATTCACCTTATCAGGGCTTCTCCGCGTTTGCCGGAAATCCGTTTTACATCAGTCTGGATGCACTGGAGAAGGAAGGCCTTTTGACTCGCGAGGAAATTGATGCCGAGGACTTCGGAAATGATCCGGACAGGATTGATTACGAGAAACTGAATGCCCGCCGGCTGCCACTGCTGAGAAAAGCCTATGAGCGCAGCGAGATCTACAAGCGGGAGGACTATCAGGAATTTACCCGGAACAATGGATGGTGGCTGGATGACTACGCCCTGTTCATGGCGCTCAAGGACTTTTTCGGTGGAAAAGAATGGCCTGAATGGCCGCACGACATCAGCCATCGCTGGCAGAATGCCATTGATTATTACAACCGGGAACTTTATTTCGACATTGAATTCCACAAGTTCCTGCAGTTTGAATTTGATCAGCAGTGGAGAGCACTGAAAGCCTATGCCAACGGCAAAAAGATTCAGATTATCGGCGATATTCCGATCTATGTTTCCTTTGACAGCGCGGATGTCTGGGCACATCCGGACATGTTCCAGCTGGATGAGGACAATCATCAGACCGCGGTTGCGGGCTGTCCGCCGGATGATTTCGCGGTGGATGGTCAGATCTGGGGAACGCCGCTGTACCGCTGGGATAAGCATATGGAGGACGGGTTCGGCTGGTGGATGGCCCGCCTCTGGTACAATTTTGAACAGTGCGATCTGCTGAGAATCGACCATTTCCGCGGCCTGGATGAGTATTTCTCCATCCCGGCAGGCAAAGGGGCAAAAGACGGCGAATGGAAGAAGGGACCCGGAATGGCTCTGTTCCATCAGATGGCGCGGAACATGGGATACAAGCCGGTCATCGTGGAGGATCTGGGGTACATGACCGAATCCGTCCGGCAGATGGTGCGCGAATCTGGTTATCCGAACATGAAGGTCCTGCAGTTTGCCTTTGATCCCGATGACACCCATGCCCTGAATGATTATCTGATTCATAACATTCCGGAGCACTGCGTGGTCTATCCGGGAACCCATGACAATGATCCGGTGAACGGCTGGTTTGCCTCCCTGAAGCCGGAAGTCCAGCAGATGATCTGCGATTACTTCGGCGTCAGAATGAGCGATGCGCCGCATATGAATGAGGTATTTGTCCGCGCAGCCATGATCAGCCGTGCTGAGACCTGTGTTATTCAGCTTCAGGATCATCTCGGACTGGGCAGCGAGGCGAGAATCAACAATCCTGCCCATCAGGAGGACAACTGGTTCTGGCGTCTCCGTCCGGGCATGCTGACCAAAAAGGTTGAGAAGAAGATTTTCGGACTGACCCGCAGCTATGGCCGCCTGAACTGGGAGGCAGAGAGCGTCAAGAACTATCCCTGGAACAAGTAAACAGCCCAGATACAGCCGGAGCAGCTTCTGCTCCGGCTGGTTTTTCTCCAGGCATGCGCGAAATGCCCGTTTCAACCATCCGTTTAATGCAATGGAAGGAGGTTTTGTGATATAACAGTTCCGTGAAACTGGCGAATGAGGGGAGACAGAAAGCTTTCTGTCAGGGCAGTGGCCCTGTCGCGCAGCGACAGTAAGGGAAATCCGGGTCATTGGCAAAGTATCTCAGGCAAATGAACAGAGTGGAGGATTGCAAAGCGGCCCTGTTGCGCAGCGACAGTAAGATGAAATCTGAGCCACTAGCAAAGTGTCTCAGGCAAATGACCAGAGATGAGGAGGATGACACCATGAGAAGAAACAAGTCTTTTTCAACGCGGGAACAGGCCGGCGTGATCCTGGGCTATCATCCTGATCAGGGATACATCTGTCCGGTCCGGAAAGAAAGGCATTCCCGTGTTGCCGGAAACCGGGATGGAATCGTTGATTATCTGTTCAATAACGTTTTCTGGATGTTGATCGGGATGGTCTGGTATCGGCTCTTCCTGTTCAGATCCCTTGAGCATCAGACACTCGTCCTGTCCAGGGCTGTTCTGTGGGGACTTGTCCTGACCGGAACAGGTCTTGGAACACTCCTGAATATCCGGCATCACAGAAATATCATCAGCGTCTGTTTTAATCTGCTGATCGGATACGGAATATATACGGTACTTGCCTATATGCCTGTCCGTCCTGATCTGATCAGCACAGTGCTGCTTTATCTCACCTCTGCGGTTTCGGCATTCCTTACATGGCAGGTTGTCAGGCGGGTTATGGCGGGGCAGTCTGACTTGCCTGAGGGCCGCTGGATGGCGATGGTCATGCAGAGAATGCTTGGGTTCGGCTTTGCCGTGATCATCGCGGTAACGGGATCGGCACGCGCGTTTAATTCGGCACTGATTAAGGCAGCGGTCCCGCCGGCCAGTGATCAGAATATCGAAAATCAGACCATCCAGAACAACATGGGAATCCTGACGGCGCTGGCTGACGGAAGATGGGAACAGTACACTGCCCGGGAAAAGCTGAATGTCCTTCAGACCGTGGCCAATATTGAACAGAGATATCTGGGCCTGCCGCATGAACTGAATGTGGGCGCTGAGGATATGAGCAGGGACAAGGCGGGAACCTACCGTGACAAAACACATGAAATCCGGATCAGCACGGCATCTCTGTTATACGATTCCCCGTGGGAACTGGTCAATACCGTCTGTCATGAGGCTTATCATGCATATCAGCACCGCCTGATCGATCTGCTGATAGAAACCCGTCAGGAAAACAGAGGCCTTATGATGTTCCGGGAAATCAGGGAATATGCCGAAGAGTTTCAGAACTATACCGGTACAGACGGAGATTTCAATACTTACTATTATCAGCAATGTGAAAGCGATGCAAGGGATTTTGCAGAGGATTCAGAACGGGAGTATTTCATCCGGATAAAGGATTATCTGCATCCGGACAATGAACAGGACAATGCATCTGCAGAGCCGCCCGTGGGCCGGGAAATCATGACTTGACATGGACGGAGGGGATGCGTTATAACAGTGACAGGAATGAGGTACGGCCGGAAAGAAACCGCTCTGCAGAGCGGGAGAGGAGAATCAGCCGATTCTCCGGGCAGCCTGGGGGGGATCAGAGGAAACGATTCTGAGCGACGGGAATGAACCGGTCAGGATCACCGGAACGCACCTTGTGAATGGTAAAGGGGGAACTTCGTTATGAGCATTTCAGAAAACCTGCTGCGAAAATACGCAGAGCTGATTGTGAGGACCGGCGCCAATGTCCAGCCGGGACAGACAGTCCTGCTGACAGTTTCTGTGGAGCAGCATGCGTTTGCTGCGCTGATCATCGAGGAATGTTATAAAGCCGGGGCAAAAAAGGTCAATGTTGACTGGACGTGTGATGCCTATTCAAGACTGAATTATCTTTATGCGGACACGGAAACCCTTTCCACGGTTCTCCCGTGGGAGAAGGAAAAACTCAGCCAGATGGTTGAGGATCTTCCGTGTCGGATCTTTATCGTATCGGATGACCCGGACGCCATGAGCGGGATTGATCCTGCCAAGCTCTCGGAGGTGGCTCAGTGCCGCGGAAGAGTGGTAAAGCCGTATCGGAATGCGATTGAAGGAAAGCATCAGTGGGTGATTGCAGCCTATCCGTCGGAAAAATGGGCAAAGAAGTGCTATCCGGATGCAGAGAACGCCGTGGATCAGCTCTGGAAAGCGATTCTGACCACCGTACGTGTGACGGAGGAGAATAATCCGGTAGAGGAATGGAAGGCACATTCGGATTTCATCTCAAAGAAGGCGGCCTGGCTCAATGACCAGGGATTTGCCTCCCTTCAGTATCGGAGCGCCAACGGGACGGACTTTACGGTGGAATTGATTCCGGGGGCAAAATGGGAAGGCGCGAGTGCCGTTAATGTGAAAAATGGTGCGTCCTATATTCCCAATATGCCGACAGAGGAAATCTTTACCTCACCGCTTGCCGGAAAGTGTGAGGGAACACTGGTGGCGGTCAAGCCGCTTTCCTATAACAGTCAGCTGATCGAGAACTTCTCCATCACGTTTAAGGATGGCCGCGCCGTTTCCTGCAGGGCGGAAAAGGGACAGGAACTGCTGGAAAAGATGATCCATATGGACGAGGGCGCCGCCATGCTGGGTGAGGTGGCTCTGGTGCCGAAAGAGAGTCCGGTCAATCAGTTCGGTCTTTTCTATGAGACACTGTTTGATGAAAATGCCTGCTGCCACTGTGCACTGGGCATGGGTTTCAAGGAAGTCCTGCCGGATGGCGATAATCTGACGATGGAACAGGCACGGGAAATGGGAATCAATGACTCCATTATTCACGTCGATTTCATGGTCGGTGCAGAGGATCTGTCGATAGACGGCGTGTGTCCGGATGGGAAAGCGGTGCCCATTTTCAGAAACGGCAGCTGGGCAGAGTAAATCTGAAGGAAAGCGGTTCTTTCTGAAAAAGTTCTTTTAGCCG
>Ga0256405_10006232_pt1 | contig 19392 bp, 27 predicted proteins | sample RumenRJG_02DNA_FD_189096 | JGI IMG/M metagenome (GOLD analysis project Ga0256405, IMG submission 189096) | Bovine rumen microbial communities from Lethbridge, Alberta, Canada - RJG_02 | ecosystem: Host-associated > Mammals > Digestive system > Stomach > Rumen | place: Canada: Alberta... | reverse complement strand
ATATTGCTGATGGAGTAAAGGAACAGTACATGAAGAAGTTTGATGATTAAATCGAGCTATTTTCTTTATTCAATGTAAAGACATTAAAGACATTAATCAAAGAGAATTGGGAAAATATCATAAGTTTTCTCAATTTTCTTTGATTAACAACAAGTTTCATCAATTTGTTTTATGATGTTATTTGTTTTAATCCTTAAAAATGCTAACTTTGTATCGCCATTCGGATTTTCTTTACATAATGCCCATTGCCTTGATGGCGCCCGGCTCGGAGTGTCGGAGTGAGGCTACCTTTAATATAATTCTCGAAAACGGCGTTGTTGGCAGGTTGCCAGCTCCTATTTTATTAATATTAAAGGATGTATTATGCAACTTTCAGAAAAACTATTAGATTCCCCTTTGTCTGCGTTGTCTGTCAGACAACTGTTATCTATTCTTAATGTGGATAAGGAGCAGTTGAGTACTAAAGTAGATAAGGAGGAGAAACTTTTCAATGACGAAGAATGGATTCGAGGCTGGGCGAATCTCGCTAAGTTCTGCGAGCGCAGTGTGCCTACCGTTCGTCATTGGTATGAAGAAGGGAAATTGGATCAAGCCACACGAAAAATCGGAGCGTTTTACCTTTTCAATAAACAATGGATCCGTCAACATCTTGTATAGAATGTTGCCGAGTAACATAAAGAAACGTGCAGAATATTTGTCTGCGCACTTTAAAGATAAGAAATGCCGCGATGAGCTGTATCAACTAATTCAAACATATATCAAACATAAAAACAACAACTTATGAGAAGTAAACTATCCGAATGGTATGAAATAGGCTTCCGTTGCAAGAAAACAATGGAAGATGGAACATCCAAGTTTGTTACCGAGCAATATGTCGTTGAAGCAATGTCTTTTTCAGAAGCTGAAAAAAATATTGTGAGTGAAATGAAGGAATATGTAAGTGGTCCTTATGAAGTCAAGACAATAAAGAAAACTGTATATAAAGAAGTTTTCTTCTCAGATGAAGACAAGGATGATAAATGGTATAAGGCAAAACTTCAGTTTATCATCTTGGACGAGAAATCGGGAAAGGAGAAACGGTCAAATGTCGTGTATCTTATCCAGTCTGCAAGCCTTGACAAAGCTTGTAAATCTATAGACAAAATTATGAGTAGTACAATGACAGAGTATAACTCAATGTCGTTACAAGAAACCAAGGTGATAGAAGTATTTGAACTTAAATAACTATGTTATGAGCGTTTTAGTAGCCATTCTTGTATTCTTTACAGGAACTTTATTTGGAATTTTCATTTGTGGTCTTTTGCATTTTTCTCGTGGTAACTTTGACGAAATGCAGAGCAATGAGCCTACAGTTAATGTTGAATCTTAAAGGAGTATAGATATGATTCAGACTCATATTATCAATCAGCCTCGGCCATGGAAAGTATTCTTTGACTACTATGGTCATTTGCATTTACATACGGCATCTTTGATTTGTATCGAAGAAAAGCCCGAAGGTAAAAATACAAAAAACAGGTGCGCATTTCATACCTTTCCGATTGATTCCATAGGGACAGTTCATACAGATGCAGACACGGCAATGGGCTACCGTTTCTTCAATTTACGTGAGGGAAATCAGATAACTATCCTGTCAGATGATTTTCAGGAGACCTTGGATTTAATTAATTCTAAGGTTGATTTGAACATCACTGCCAAAGACTTGATTGAGGATTTGAAAAAATGCGGCATTCGTACAATCACTTCAGAGGAGCGTTTAACGTTGTCCTGTAAGCTTGTTGGTTACGAGACAGAGGAACTGGATGGTAATAGCTTAATGGATCGAAGTGTCTGCTATCAGCTTCGTTCATCAAAGTTTGCCATAAATTATTATCAGGATTCCAAAAAAAGGTCATTCTTGCAAATGAGGAGTAAATTCTATAAATTCTTAATTGAAGAATTAAGCTCATACATGGAGTATGCTCCTCATTTGACTTTGCAGTTTGAAGAAAAACTCTGCGAAGAAAAACTCACCCCTATGATTGAAACTATAAAAAGAATTATTGATTCTTTCAACAGCAAAGATTTAACCACGATATACAATCAAGATTTATAGGATATAATCTGATTATATCGGATTAAATGTACACCCTGTATCGCTTTCAAATGTACAGCAGCTATCGGATTCAAATGTACACGTTTACGATAGCGTCACTTGCGTGTGCAAAGGTAGTATTAATTTTTTAATTTCGGTCTGAGACTTGGACCTTTTAACTCTATACGGTGTGCATTGGCAGTGAGTCTGTCCAGGATTGCGTCTGAGAGGGTTGGCTCTTTGAGATAATCCCACCATTTTTGTACGGGAAGTTGAGAGGTAACGACAATTGATTTCCTCTCATAACAGTCCTCGAGTATCTGCAGCAGCGCGATGCGTGCATTATTATCGATGGGTTGCAGTGCGAAGTCATCGAAAATGATCATGTTGTTCTTGCTGATCTTGTTCATCAACTTGATGAGTGTGCCGTCTGCCTTTGCGGTTGATATCTCCTCAATGAACTTGCCCATTGGAAGGTACAGAACGCGGTATCCTTTCAAACAAGCCTCACGTCCTACCGCACACGCGAGATACGATTTGCCGCATCCGGTTTTTCCGGTGATGAGTATATTCTCCGCTCTGTCTATGAAGCTGCAGTCGGCGAGTCTGGAGAGTGTGTCCTTGCTGATATTGTGCTCAGCAGAGCAGATTACACCTTCAACCGTACTGTCATAGCGCAGCTTGCTGGACTTCAGATAGCGTTCCGTCCGCTTTTGGCTTCTGTAAAGCGTTTCCGCCTCTGTGAGCCTTGCCATAAACAGTTCAAGCGAAGGTCTCTCCTGTACAGGCAAGGCCTCGACCTGCCTGAAGTAGCCGGACATCCCGTTTAACTTAAGGGATTCCAGCTGATTGATGGTTTCCTGATTGTTCATTGTTTGATCCGATATAATGTTGATAATCCTGGGGACGGAGTTCCCGTCCCCGTACTTTTTCTATATATAGTTCTCCGGGCCCCGTACGTCATCGTTATCCGGCATATAGCTGGCATATGGATCCTGCTGTCCGGCTTGCTTGTCAAGGTTCTTCTCCAGTATGTTCTTGATGACTGTATAGCATGCTGTACTTTTGTATTTGATCATGCTGCAGGCTTTTTCTAGCCGTTCTGTAGAGTATTTGCGAGTAAGTCCGAGGATAGCCTCGCACGAACGGTAGTTCTGGTATACGAACTGGGATTTTCTTAGAACAGCCTCTATGACAGCCGTTGTCTCCGGGCCTATCAGGTAAGCGTGATCAATGAAGTACCTTGCGTTATGCTCCCGGCAACGCTTATATGCCAGGTCGTTCGGTGGCATATGCTCTTCAAGGGTCGTGTATCCGTAACCGTCAGTCCTTCGATGGATGGCTATGCGCTGCAGGTCCAGCCATACTTCCACATTCTCCATGTCCCAGGTGACCTTGACCTTCTCGTTTCTATACTTGTAGGGCACGCTGTACATGTGCTTGTTCACCTCGACGTGGTAGGATGCGGGTATGCGGCACTCCTTGCTGTATTTTAACATGAACCTGCCTTTAGGCAGAGGTCTGAGCGCTTCCACCTCATCTTCGAGAAAGATCTCCAGGCGGCTCTTGTCCCGGTTTACGGCTGGACGGTCGTTGTACGAGTCCGACATCATCAGCATCATGTTGTTGAAGGAGTCTAGAGTATTAAAGATCATCGGAGTGCAGCCTGGGCCGCCTGTCTCCAGCCTGGCAAGGACATAGTTGTACATTTGGTTGACGCCGGACTCTACGCTGCCCTTGTCCCGCGGGCTCTTGATTCGGGCGTTGAGAAGCTCCGTATTATAATAGAGAGACCATTGCATGGCAGCTTCTGTGAACGTCGGCTCATGTCGATCATAGCGCTTGACGTACTGCTTCATGTTGTCACTCATGACTGTCTTTGGCGCTCCGCCGAAGTACTCCAGGCATCTGGACAAGCCATATAAGAACTGTTCCATAGTCGTTTTCAGCATACCCCAGAAGAAGCAGACCTGAGACACGGGAAAGTTGCATACCAGAACATATACCTTCTGCTTTATACCAGTCTTCTTATCCTCTATCCAGTACGTGTCACCGGCAAAGTCAACCTGCATCTCTTCTCCAGGGATGCGCACGATGTGCATTGCCGTAGAATGGGACTTCTCATAGTCATGCAGTTTCTCCTTGAATTGGGTATACTGATAATGATTGGCAACCTCTTGCTTGTATCTCTCATATACTACCAGGTAGGTGGCATGACGCTGATGAAGAGCGTTGATGTACTTCGGGATAAGCGGCTCGAGTTCTTCAGCCTTGCTCTTGTCGCCTTGCTTATGTCCGTTAGGGCGGGTAAGAATGGCTGACAGATCAGCGTCTGGAAGGGCAAGAAGCTCATCAAAGCTCTTGCCTGAGTCAATCGAACGGTCTCTGTACACACGGATGGATGTGCGGCTCAAATTAAGAGCGTCAGAAATTGCACTCAGCGACTGGCCGTCCTTCAGTTTTGTGATAATAGTTCTAATTTCTGTCATCGTAGTCTTCTTGTTCATAAGCCTAAATATTACTGTCTTTATGGCAGCAAACTTAGCGCTTTATTTGCAAAGACAAAGACTACTATCGTATTTTTACAGCGCTTTCAGGGTGTACATTTCATTCCGATAGAGAATGTACATTTCATTCCGATACGGATGTACATTTGTTAGCGATATGAGGTGTACATTTCATTCCGATAGAGGGTGTACATTTCATTCCGCTACGAGGTGTACATTTGCGCCGATATATTCATATAATCGAAAATTATAGGCAAAAATAAAAAAAACAGTAAATAAATCAGAGTAATGGACTTCTTTTCACCATTGAGATATCCTGGAGGTAAAGGTAAACTATTGCCGTTCTTTGAGCGACTGTTGGCAGACAACGGTTTAAACGATGGAACTTATATAGAACCATACGTAGGTGGTGGAGCAGTTGCCTTGTCCCTATTGCTTCGGGAATATGTCCATAATATAATCATCAATGACAAAGACCGTTCTATATATGCATTTTGGCATAGTGTACTATATAATGTTGACGAACTTTGCCGTCTAATCATTGATACTCCAGTCAATATGAAATCGTGGAACGAACAGAAGGCTATACAAAAAGGAAAGCAAGAAGCCAATCTTTTGGAGCTGGGTTTCTCGACATTCTTTCTCAACCGTACTAACAGGTCGGGAATTATCAAGGCCGGAGTCATTGGCGGTAAGAACCAAACTGGCAACTTTAAGATGGATGCTCGTTACAAGAAAGAAGAACTCATACAACGGATACGACGGATAAACGCTTATGCCGACAGAATTGAGTTACACAACGAAGATGCAATAGGTCTGATAAAAGGCATTTCGCCACAGCTTCCAGAAAACTCACTGATATATTTTGACCCGCCGTATTATAAAAAGGGCGATGTTCTTTACATGAATTACTATTCTGACAACGACCATAGGCTAATCAGTGAGACGATTCATCTGGAAAAGAAGCATATATGGGTCTTAACTTACGATAATTCAGAATTCATTAAAGAACTGTACAAAGATTTCCGGTCCAAGGAGTTCCAGCTCAACTATAGTGCCAACAACAATGGTAAAGGAACAGAGGTCATGTTTTTTTCTGATAAATGTAAAGTAACAGATAAAACTTTAGCCGCCTTATGAAAATAACAAAAATCTATATTGAAAAGTTTAGAGGCTTTCACGACCAAGAGTTTGAACCAGGAAGCCTTATAACATCTATAGCAGGACAGAACGGCATCCTGAAGTCGCTTGTCTGCCTATATGTGCCGATTGCTTTCTATTCCCAAGGAGCAACATCTATTCAAGCAAGGAGTAACTTTCGGTAAGCTCATGATGTTGTATCGCTTTGACAAGAAACTCCGCCTACTTTTATTCAATGAAATTGAAAAGATAGAGTAGGCAGTGCGTTGTGCAATCGTGAACTATGGAATGGAAATGACAGGTAACCCTTTTTTGATGATTGATGCCAACAATTTCTCAAATCCGTCCAAGTTCAATCGCTCTATACGTCTTATAGAAGATGAACTGAGCCATACAAAAGAGGATATAATCGAAAATTATAGGCCAAAATAAAAAAAGATGATTACGACCTTGCATTATTGTTCGATTATTCGTAAATTTGCACAAATAATTAAAACGAAAACATGCCATGGGGGAACGAGTAGGATACGCTCGTGTTTCGACACGTTACCAAAATCTCGACATGCAGATATCTGCCTTGGAGAGTGCCGGATGTACCAAAATTTTCGAAGAGAAAATTTCTGGTGCAAGGAAGCAACGCCCTGAACTAGAAGCATGCCTTGACTATCTCCGTGAAGGTGACATTCTCGTTGTGTGGAAACTTGATAGACTCAGCAAATCGCTTCATGACCTTATAAATCGCTTTTCTTGGCTTTCAAGCCACAAGATAGCATTAATGTCTATCAAAGACAACATAGACGCTTCAACAGCCTCCGGCAGGCTTGTAATGAATGTATTTGCTTCATTGGCAGAATTTGAAAGGGATTTACTCATAGAAAGAACTTCGGCTGGGAGAATAGCTGCCATGAAGCGTGGCGTCAGATTCGGCAGGCCCTTAGCAAAGAAAACATCAAGATCCAAGTCAACAGTCGCCTTGTACCAGGAAGGACTATCAGTAAAAGATATTATGCAGCAGCTAAACATAAAATCAAGTTCTACAGTATACCGATTTCTTCGAATGGAAGGTGTGACACCAAAGAGAAAACCAATAAAAAATAAACAATAATGAAAAAATACGTTTTACTTTTACTTGCAATTATCCAATCCTTCTTCGTTTTCGCACAATCAGAACCTGAGACTGCAAAACCAAGTCGTGGTACAGAAATTCAAAGACGATGTGCTATTATTGACATTGAAGGAGAGAAGTATGAAAACGCACTGGTAGAGTTAAAATCTAATGACCCAGATTACGTCTTTACCGATAAAAGTCATGTAAATGTCACGGTGTCAATTATACTTCCTTCTGGAGAGAAAAAAGTTGTATATAAGAAGAAGTTCAAAGATTCTAACTTGTATATTTTCAGAAGTGGACAGATACAAGTAGGGCAACCAAATTTTGACAAAATAGTTATTACTCCCTCTTCGACAAAAAAAAGTATTTATTATGGGACGATTAATGAGAAAGAAGGCGTCTATTAAGAAAGACTTTAAATACTTAGCCTAGAGAGCAAGAGAGTCCTTTGGATATTTGGTTGTCGTCATTTTCTTTTGTATCTTTGCAAGCAAAAGCGAAGCTTATGAAGCCAATGATAAAATATCGTGGTGGGAAATCTAAAGAAATACAGCATTTTCTTGACCACATGCCTAATTACGAGGGAAGGTACATCGAACCTTTCTTTGGTGGCGGAGCATTGTTCTTTTACCTAGAGCCTGAACATGGTGTCATCAATGATATAAATACGAAACTCATCAATTTCTATCGAGGAGTAAGAAATGACTTCCTAAACGTTAGGAGAGATCTTAATCATATGGAAGAAATCTATTCGGCAAATAGAGCTGAATTCGAGAGGCGTAAGGCATTAAATCCGGGAAATAGGGTGGAGGACCCTAATGAAGCGGTTTATTACCAGATTAGGGATATGTTCAATGAATTGACACCACAAGAATATACGGACGCTGCCATATATTATTATATCAATAAGACGGCTTACTCCGGCATGATTAGATACAATGCTAGAGGTGAATATAATGTACCTTATGGAAGATACAAAAACCTCAATACAGCACAGGTTACAGAGGGGCACAGTCTATTACTGCAGCATACCGATATCTTTAATGAGGATTATCAAGCCATCTTTGATATGGCAACACCTGATGACTTCATGTTTTTGGATCCGCCATACGATTGTGTGTTTAGTGATTATGGTAATGTAGAATATCGTGGAGGATTTGATGAAGCTGCACACCGGCAATTAGCCATGCGTTTTAGGCAACTTCCTTGTAGAGCTCTTCTTGTTATAGGTCGCACCCCATTGACAGAAGAACTATACGGAGACATGATTATAGATGAATACGAGAAGAGCTACGCCGTTAATATTCGTAATAGATTTCATAGCGAAGCAACTCATATATTGGTAGCAAATTATTAAGATTATGGCAAGAGTTGAAGGTAAAGTTTTGTTCATGATAACTTCTCCCAGAACTCCAGCAAAGATGATTCCTGAGATAGATTTGTTGGCAAAAAACTTTGAGGGAGAAGAATGGAACCCAACAAGCCAGGAAGAATTTATGGACATCCTTCGTGAAGAAAATTTTTTTAATGGTATTGGAGCGAAGAATCCTGCCTTTAGCGCACGAGATAGAATCAACCGAGGTCCTAAGGCTCTAGGGTTTGTATCTTTGTCTCCCGTCATAAGACTTACACCTGCAGGTAAGGAACTTATTAATTCAAGATATACCAACGAAATTTTTCTAAGGCAGCTCTTGAAATTTCAAGTTCCATCACCATTCCACATACCAACTGATAAAGCCGCTAACTTTTGGTGTAAGCCATATCTTGAAATATTTCGTTTAATTCGCCATTTCGGAACCCTCAAATTTGATGAATTATGGCTATTCGGGATGCAGCTTGTCGATTATCGTGAATTTGACAATATTGTAGCCAAGATTGAAAAATTTAGACAAGAAAAAGCCAAGAACAGAGGTAGTTACAATATTTTCAGAGGAAACTATCTAATGAAAGAATGCGCCAGTATTTATAAAGACGATATTGCCAATGGCGAAACAAAAACGAGAGAGAGTAATGATGCCTCTAAGAAGAAATTCTTAACTACCAAAGGCAGAAACATGAGAGACTATGCTGATGCCTGTCAGCGATACCTTAGGGCAACTGGTATTATAAATGTCAGTGCAGGAAGAAGTATGTCTATTGCTCCTGACAAAGTGGATGATGTAGACTTTTTCCTTAAAAATACGGACAGAGAACCTTGCTTTGTTGACAACAAGGCTTCATATCAAATTTATCTTTATGATACGACAAAACCTGTGTTGCTGACTGACGATAGAACAAAACTTGTTGAGCGTATAGAAAGCAATTTTGGCCTTATGGTTGCGGAAGATATTCCGACTAATAAACTCAAAGAGATACTAATTGATAAGACCAACGAGAGAAAAGAAAAGTTTATTTCCAACGAAGTCCAGGAAATAAAGGATTATAAATATTACGATGACATACAACAATCTTTCGACAGCTTAAAATCCAAAGATTGTTTTGACCCATCACTACAATTTGAGTGGAACACTTGGAGAGCCATGACTATGCTTGATGGAGGTAATATAAAGGCTAACCTAAAATTCGATGATTCCGGGAAGCCTTTATCCACTGCACAAGGTAATATGGCTGATATAGTATGTGATTATGGAACCTTTAACGTAATTGTCGAAGTAACAATGGCCTCTGGACAAAAGCAATATGAGATGGAGGGAGAGCCTGTTATGAGGCATTTAGGAAAGTTACGTAAAGAAACTAACAAAGAAACCTATTGTTTCTTTATAGCTCCCACAATAAACCAGAATTGCGTAATTTACTTTTATAATCTATATCGTATTAATCTACCAATGTATGGTGGCACATGCACAATCTTGCCTTTATCTTTGGATGTGTTCAGAAAGATGGTACAAGATTCATATAAAGCTAGCTATACACCCAAGCCATATCATGTAGAGAACTTATGCAAAGAGGCAGAAAGACTTGCAAAGGACATTAACGATCCTAGTAATTGGTATGAGAAGTTAACAAATACAGCTCTTAATTGGCTTGATATACCAGTACAAAATAATCAATATACTACTGCAGCAAAAAGATTACCCACAAATACCAATCATTAAATGAAAGATTTCCGCGTCATAATCGCAGGTAGCCGTTATTACGATGACTATGATACCCTAAGGGAAAAGTGTGACAATATTCTTTCAAAGAAGCTTGGAGATCCTAACGTCAAAGTCATCATACTCTCAGGATGTGCCAATGGTGCTGATGCTCTCGGGGAGCGTTATGCTCATGAGCATGGACTGTCTATTGAGAAGCATCCTGCAGACTGGGATAAATATGGCCGTTCGGCAGGTCCAAAACGCAACGCAGAAATGGCTGCATGTGCAGATGCTTTAATAGCCTTTCCTAAGTTAGGAGAAGCTAATAAAGGTACGAAAAATATGATTAATGAAGCCCGATTGAGAGGATTACAAGTTCGTGTAATTCATTAAACGAACATATATTTTCTTGCATTTTTACAAAGTAATCTATACAGTTATGAGCGACGAAATTGAAATAATTAGAGAGCAGCTGCGTGAGAAGAATCGTCAGATTGAACGACTTCAAATCAATGACATTGATACATACGCAGCGGCAGGCGGTCGTGCTTGTCGCTGAATAGAAACTGCATATTCAACCTTTATATAATTTATAAATTTATAAACGATAAATTTTATCACTGTTAAACTATAACATTTATAAAACGTTATAATGATATAACGATAAAATATATCATTATATCAGTAGTAAAATTATACCATAATAATTTTTATAATTTTAAAAATTTATCATCGAAAAATTTGGAGGGTATTGTTTTTTTTCTTATCTTTGCAGCACATATTAATATATGGCATTACTAACTCCCGTTGTATGGGTGTCAGGGTGGTTGAAACTGAATGGTAATGTTATCTGGGGTCCCTCTCCTCTGGTCTTCCACACCAAGTGACCTACCAAACTATGGAGCCGTCGTTTACGGTAAACTTTAAACCGTTTAAGTACCCACTATCGAGTAGGGGGAACCATAGTTTGGCATGTATCACTTAACATTATATTAATATGAAAAAATCATTATTGTACATTGTGGCAATGTTGGTATTGTTTGCCTTGCCCATCGTATTCACATCTTGCAGTGGTTCTTACTCAGAAGACGAGGATCCTGCTGTTGACAGTAAGAACACCAAGATCGAAGTTTCTTTCTCGGGAGACTATGGCAAATTCTCTCCTGTAGTGAGTTTTTACGCCTATGATTTGCAAGGATCCGGATTATCTATGCAGACACCAGACGGCACAAAGAACACGGAGTGGACCAAATCCTATGAAGATACGCCATTCAGTACTGCGTCTGCTGAGATTCATGATTATTTCAGTAATTTCAACGTGGCCATTCTCTTTACTAACCCTGCCAGTATAGAAGGTGAAGTTACAATAACGGGTAAAGTTTATTATGATGATAAGCTTTATCGCTCGGACTCTCAGAAAGTTGTCTTCAACAGTGGTAAACAAGGTGTAGTCTATACCTACAGTCCCAAGTCTGGTTTTGTTGCTTCATTAGACTAAGATTATGGGAAGCCAAAGTAAAAAAGGGCAGGAATCCCCTGTCCTGACAGACAACCATATCGTGTTGTTTGCAAACCAAAAAGGAGGGGTTGGAAAGACCACTCTGTGTGCATTATTTGCCAATTACCTTGACAATAAGAACGTACCGCTTCTTGTCCTTGACGCGGACATCCAGCAGACTCTCAAAGATCGCCGTGATGATGATCTCAAACAACTGAAACAGAACTATTCTGAGGAGGATGTGAGTAAAATGGTGCATTATAATATTCGCTCTGTGACGATCAGTAATCAGAAGAACACCCATAATATTATGGAATTCTTGAAAAGCCAAAAAGCGACTATCATCATTGACACCCCGGGAAACCTAACTCAGGATGGATTTGTGGAGTTAATAGCCAGCACTGATTACATAATATGCCCATATCATTATGACATGAACACGCTTCGTTCCACCCGAGCCTTCGCACTCACCGTCCTCAGACTGAAACAATCTTATCCGAAGATAAAGGCAAGATTGTTGTTTGTCTGTAATAATCATGAGAAGAATGTCGGTAAGTCAGACGAATTGCAAGTGTTCAAGAAAATAGATGACTATTTCCAGAAATTTGGGATTATTGTACCGCGTATTTTCCACCGTGCTGAAATTCCGCGGTACAACACCATCAGTAACAGCAAGGAAGTAGACAAGATGCTTCGTCCCTGCTTTGAATCATTGTTTGAAACGATATATACGAATAAGGAGACAGACCATGGCAACGTTTAAGAGTAATATGGCACAAGCTGCCAGTGACATGCTTGACCTTCCCACGAATTTGGAGGGAATTCTTCAAGATGTAAATGGACAAAAGGAGGTGAAATCATCAGAAACGTCTTTAACAGAATACAAGGGTGAAAATGTTCAAGACGAGAAAGGTCACGAAGCAGAAAACAAGCCACGTAAGGAGCGAAAGACGGCCAAGGTTCGTCAAGAAGGTCCCGTGGTTCTAAAAGGCGATGATCTTTGGTCTCAATTTATATCCTTGTGTGAGGACGAGCGCCAAGTTCCCATGGAAGTAGGCCGTAATGGTACGGCTGGCATGGTGAGGGTAGAGAAAGACATGATTCAGGCCCTCCGTATGTGTCCTGTCAATGATCATTCGCTTACGACGATGGTCAATTCCATCCTCCGTGCATTCTTCTTGCATTACAAAGCTCAGTTTGTGGCTTATAAGATCAAGAAAAACCCATTGCTTTAGGTGATTAATAAACAGATATGAGTAAGGACTGTTTTCATCGCACTGGTAGAAAGTTGCTCTCCAAGATCGGCAAGTTTATCCTCATAGTCATCATTGGTTATGTGACTTGGGTTGCTGTGGTCAGCAAGCACAATGCGCCTCAGGCCGAACGGCTCTATCGTACCGGAAAGGATCTTTATGAGGAGAAAAAGGATTCGACTCCAGCTCATTTTATTCTGTACGATGACAGTTCTTACTTGTATGTAAAGGAAAAATAAGCTTATGTGTAGAAGACCAAGAATATGGACTGAAGAAACTCTTGTTTTCCTTACTGAGAACTATGCTTCCACAAGCAATGACGAGCTTTCCAAACTGATGGGTATCTCCGTGTCTTCGTTGAAGAAGAAAGCCCATGAGCTGAATCTGTCAAAGCATTCATCTTATAAGCTTACAGAGAAAGTGAAGAAGACCATTCTCAGCATGTATAAAACCAACTCCTATCAGAGTATTGCCGACAAGTTGTATATATCAAGGCGTACTGTCGCCCGTTTTATCAAGGAGCAGAAGGAGAAGGGATTGCAGCCCCGTGGCCGCGATGTTGAGTTGAAGATCATGTCTGAATATCGGACTAACCAATACAAAATTGAGCGTGCCCGGGCAACTTTCGGACTCCCCCAGAAAACCCGTTATAAAATATTTCCTAATAAAAACAAGTATTGGATTCGACAGTCTTTACGTAAATACGGTTATCATGTCGGACGAAACAGCCTTGAAGTTTATGTCCTTCCAAGTACAGACATTCATCGCAGACTGGAAGCAAAAGCAAAAAAGTGTGGTTTTCATTTCAATGACGGACTGAAACCAGAAAACATTATCATATTATCAATTAATAATAAGGAGATTATGGAGGACAGAGAAAACATGATGCTCATTGAGGATGTAGATCCAATGAGTTGTTTGTCGGGTAATGGCCCGGCGGAGGAGCAGATTGCAGAGGAGTATCATCAACTGCATAAATTTGAGTAAGTTACACCAATAAATTATATTGTTATGTCAGAATGCAGAGGAAAAGTAATCGGTCTCGGGGAGTTGCGAACAGGAGAAAGTTCCCGAGGCAAGTGGATGTCCCAGCAGTGGGTCGTAGAAGAGTTGAATACACAATATCCTGAGCGTTGGGTGTTGGATTCTTTCGGGGAGGACAAAATCAAAGAATTTGATGTACATGTCGGTGATATTGTAGATGTCCAGTATTCATCCCGCAGTACCGAGAAAGATGGTCATTTTTATGCTTCCAACCGTCCTTGGTCTGTGATAAAGCAATCGGGTGGAACGACATCGCAAGTCTCTGAAGCTACAGCAAGTCCGTCCGCATAAGTATCATTAACCCCTCCTTTCAATGAATGAAGGGAGGGGTTTTGATATACTTTATTGTATGCTATGACATATAAGTCTATTATTTTAATAGAATTACAATGATTTGCATTTGTTTGTTTTTAGAGATTTATTTATGTGAATCCGTTTAATACTATTTCCCTTAAGTCTAAATATTATTCTTTACCTTTGTTGTTGAAAAAATACAATTGCGTATGTTTGGAACATTAATGATTATTATCGGTTTCATTTATATAGGATGGTACGGTTATAATATAACAAAAGACTTATATTTCGACAAATCGGCCGTAGTGACCGAAGATGCCGTAGAGGAAACAGAGGTTGATATTGGTGATGAGTTGAAGGATTTCACCCAATACGATGCCAACGAGGATGATAAACTTGCCTATGCACGTAAGCAGGCCGAAGCAGAAGCCGCAAAGAAAGCTGCAGAGCAAGCCTTGAAACGTCAGTTTGGGAATGTTGACGAGGACGGGGAATCGTCATCAGCTACCGGCGACAACGCCGGAGGTGCCCATAATAATTCAGAAGAATTGGATGTTGCCACAATGAACGGAGGCATCGAGGCCGATGATCTCAGTGATGCCCTCTCAACATGGGAGAGTGAGGATAATAAGGAGTTCAACGGACTTATAGATACGGCGAGACCGTTCCTTGCATCACAGATAGCATGATTTTTTCAAGTTAGATACATGTCAGAGGTTCAGAGCCGACCTGTGGAGTTCCTAATAAAACTCCCGAAAGGCTCTCTTTTGCTGGTTCTTTAATTTGTGCGTTTTTCATTATTAATTTTCGACTATGGATTTAAAGAAACAGTTTTCCCATATCAAAAATTGGGTCATTGAGACTTTAAAAGCAGCGGTTTTCGAGGTTAAACGTGCCGCCTTGCTTTTTGCATTTGGCTTCGTTTGTACACTTGCTAAAGCTCAGACCGATGCCGGTTCTGGTGCTATATCAACAGCAGCTCAGACAATCAGAAAATATCAGCAGCCTGTACAAAATCTAATGTATGCAATTGCAGCTGTTATTGGAATAGTAGGTGCATTCTCGGTATACTTCAAGATGCAAAACGGCGATCAGGATGTCAAGAAGACAATAATGATGACGGTAGGTGGTTGCATTGCGATGGTGGCCTTGGCTACCGCATTGCCCGCATTCTTCAAATGATAGGTAACTAATTTTTGTTATTGAACTATGCCGTCTGCTTTTTGTGGGCGGCATAGCTAAAAAACTTGCTTATGTCACAGGAAATCAACGGATATCCCATCTTCAAAGGACTACAGAAGCCTTTAGAATTCATGGGGATTCGGGGAAAATTCATTTATTTTGCTGCCGGCACTTTTATGGCAAGCTTTATCGGCTATGTAGCTTTCAATTTTATTTTTGGAAATTTGGGAGGTTTTATAAGTGCAGGAGTTATAGCCGGAATCGGTCTTGCAGTCATTTATATCAAACAAAGAACCGGTCTGCATTCTAAAGACCATTATCGTGGACGACTCTATTATACAGGACTCTATAATCATTAGTCATAATGGCAAAAAGAAAAGAAAAACCTTTTGACAAGTTGTATGCTCAGTTGGAAGAAATAAAGGATGCCAAGGGAGAGTTAATGAATACCGTCCTTTTCTCAAAGGACGGAAATCCCTCCGTAATCATTCAGATAGAGAATCCCGTCCAGCATTATTGCACAGAGGCGGCTCTTTATTATGGATATGCGGATGTTCTTGGCAACATTCTCCAAACTTTAGGGGAGGGATATTGCTTGCAAAAACAGGATATTTTTTGCCGACAGAAATATAATCATGCCATCACTGATGACATGAACTTTTTGTATAGGTCTTATTTTAAATACTTCAATGGAAGGGCATATACGGAGATCAGAACTTTTCTGATTATAACACAGGAAGTAAAGCATAATGCCTTTGTGAAGTATGATCCCAAAGCTTGGCTTGATTTTCACTCCAAAATAACTAAGGTGACGAATATGCTTTCTGAAAAGGGTATTCCATATTATAAGCTCAGGAAAGAAGAAGTGAATGAGTACGTCCACCGATTTCTCGCTTTTGACTTCCGGCGGAGTCCCTTTTCCCTTGATAATATGAACGTCACGGACGAGTATATTAAGATGGGTAATCGTGCTGTTAAATCATTTTCTTTGGTAGACATTGATGTGGTTGATCTCCCCACAGACATTCTTCCCTATAACACGATGTCTGTTAACGGCTTCCGCATGGCAACCGATATGTTGGATTTCCTCGCCGATGTTCCCTTTACGGATCTGGTCATATATAATCAGGTCTTACAAGTCCCCGCACAACGTCCTCTGCTCCGTAAACTTCAGGGTAAGGCCAAGCGGCATGATTCCATGCCGGATCCGAGCAACAAGATCGCCAAGGCAGATATTGATGCCGTTTTGACCCTGTTGGCTCAAGAAAGTCAGTTGCTTGTAAAGACTAATTTCAACATTATAGTATCCTGTCCCCTGAACAAGGTGACACAGGTAACCGCTTTCTTGGAGACCAAGCTATATGACTGTGGTATTATGGCTTCAAAGAGCTGCTATAATCAATTGGAGTTGTTCCGCAACTCCTTTCCTGGTATGGGATATGCATTCAATACTGATTACGATCTGTTTCTCACTTTGGCGAATGCAGCCTTATGTTTGATGTATAAAGAGCATGAAATGCATTCCGATGTTTCGAATCTCAACATCTTCTATACAGATCGACAGGGCATTCCCGTTTCCATAGACATTACTGGCAAGGAAGGCAAGGTGAAGATGACAGACAACGCAAATTTCTTTTGTCTCGGACCAAGTGGCAGCGGCAAGTCCTTCCACATGAACAGCGTCGTTGCCCAGTTGCTCATGCAGAATACCGATGTGGTTATGGTTGATACTGGAGACTCCTATGAGGGTATCAGTCATTATTTCCATGGTACATATATAACATATAGTAAAGATCATCCAATTTCAATGAATCCTTTTTCGGTTAAGAAAGAGGAGTACGAGCAGAATTTTGCTGAAAAGAAGAATTTCCTTAAATCCCTTATTTTTCTTATTTTCAAGGGTGATGCCGAGCCAACCAAAATAGAGGACAATATAATTGACCAGACTCTTGTTGAATATTACGATGCTTTTTTCCATCCGTTTACAAAGTATACAGCAGAAGAGCGCGAACGTCTGCGTGAGCGACTGATGTTGGAGGACAAAATGAACGGAAAATTCCAAGAGTACGAAGACAAATTGGAAGAGAAATACGGTAAGGACTATACCATAGACGAACTTGAAGAAAAGGAACGGGAGGGAAAACAAGACAAACTTGACGAGAAGGATTCAGCAGCGGCAAATGCTGATATCGATATGGAATTTACTTTTTCTCCGGAGGAAAAACGACATCACGAGAGGATCGCTCGCAGGGTGGAGAAACTTCGTCAGTTGCTCAATGACGGAGCCGCCTCTGAAGGAGAGAAGATTGCCGCCAACCGTCAGATTATGCGTTTGATGCCGGAACTTATCGAAGGAAAGTATCTTGCCCGTATAGACAAGAAGATAGACCGCATGGAGCAGCAACGCAAGAAATTGCGTGTGCAGAAACTCAATTTCAACAGTTACTATGAGTTTGCCTTGGAACGCATTCCACAGTTGCAGACAGAGAAGAATATTGATTTTGACCTATATAACTTTTCCTTTATCCTCAGTAAGTTCTATAAAGGCGGCGAGTTGGAGTACACCTTGAACAATGACCTTGACAAGAGCTTATTCGATGAGAAGTTTATCGTTTTCGAGATCGACAAGATCAAGGATGACCCCGTGCTGTTTCCCATCGTGGTGCTCATCATCATGGATGTGTTCATTCAGAAGATGCGGTTGAAGAAGGGTCGAAAGGCCCTCATCATAGAAGAAGCATGGAAAGCCATATCTTCCCCGACCATGGCTGGCTACATCAAGTATCTCTATAAGACAGTTCGCAAGTTCAACGGTATTGCAGGAGTTGTCACCCAGGAATTGAACGATGTCATAGACTCACCCATCGTCAAGGAAGCCATCATCAACAACAGTGATGTAAAGATCCTTCTTGATCAGAGTAAGTTCAAAGATAGATACGATCAGATTTCGGCTATTCTCGGGCTTACTGATGTCCAGAAGATGCAGATTTTCACCATCAATGCCCTTCCTCAGAAAGAAGGCATTCCCTACCACAAGGAAGTATGGATAGCCCGTGGTCTGTATTCTGACGTATATAGTGTTGAAGTTCCTCCGGAGTGGTATTGGGCGTTCACTACGGAGCGTGTCGAGAAGGAAGCGCTTAAAATCTATGAGCGTGCCTATGACGGCAATATAGAAGCAGCCATCGAGCATATTGAGATTGACAGAAAAGAGAAGAAAATAGGGCGGTATTTTGATTTTGCCGTACTTGTAAACAAACATCAAAACATCATGAGCTTATGGAAAGACTAAGAATGGTATTCATTGCATTTGCAATGTCTTTATCTTCACATCTTACAGCCTATGCCCAGGTGAAAGAAGTCAATGACCCCAAGACCACAGCAGCCGTTGTTGCCAATACGGCGTTGGAAAAGAAGATGGAGGATGAACATAATGAAGTACTTGACACTATAAAGTCACGCAAAAAGAAAATTGAAAGTTACACTGCGAGTATGACTACCATTAAGGAGTTGTACAAGATGAGCATGCAGAATGTCAAGGGTTTCGGATATGAAACAGTATATTACAAGCAGATGGTAGAAGAGTTCTCCAAGATTCCCGACAACACAGCCCGGGCTTTGAAGGCTATCAACCACAGTCCCGTCGTCAACTACATCAACAGTCTTGATTATATCCTCAATATCGAAACGCATGCCATCAGCCTAATCGGGACTTTTGTTGATATTGTGAACAACGGTAAAGTCAGTCTCTCTGATTTCACCAGCAAAAGTAAAGATGACAAACTTTCACAGTTGTTGAAGAATGCCCATCTTGGCAAGGGGGATGGTTACAATTTTCTTGATCGAAGTGAACGGTTGACCCTTGCCAACAGTCTGTTGTACGATCTTCGTAGTATCAATATTCAGTTGGAGCAGCTTACCTATGTCTGTCAGGCATGTGGGGTTGCAGAAATGTTGTTTAATTTGGATCCCATCTCATGGTTCAAAGTCATGGATTTAAAGAACACAGTTGAGAGTGCAATCTTACAATGGGATATGGATCCATTAATATAGAAAGTAGCTATGAAAAAGGGAATTATTATATTTTTGTTTTTGGGTTTGGTAACCCATCTACAAGCGGGTTCTTTCTCTTTGCCCTCCGATCTACCAACCATTGAAGCTCTTATCAACTTGCATAAGTTGATAGCGAAGGCCGAAAATGGTGCTGTCGTTCAA
>Ga0256405_10006227_pt1 | contig 19401 bp, 23 predicted proteins | sample RumenRJG_02DNA_FD_189096 | JGI IMG/M metagenome (GOLD analysis project Ga0256405, IMG submission 189096) | Bovine rumen microbial communities from Lethbridge, Alberta, Canada - RJG_02 | ecosystem: Host-associated > Mammals > Digestive system > Stomach > Rumen | place: Canada: Alberta... | reverse complement strand
GCAGTCAATTATATTTGGCTGCAAAGTTACAAAATCAAGTCCGTTTCATTTCAAAAACCTGCCTAATAGACTGAATTTCAATTATTTCAAAGAGCGATTAGTCCACTTTAACGGGACAGTAGTGATAAGGTATAACAAATGGGAAGGTGTCAAACCTGATTGCCCCTTCATCATGCTTTCCACGCTGGATGAAAATCGCGACGCCAAATTAGTAACTACCAATAAAACACCTGAAGAATGAAACTCATAACAACTGACGAGCAGCTACGTATGCTCATTCCACATGTGTTCGCAACAGCAGAGGGAGAACCCACGCTTTTCGAAATATTGTCCCCGTTCATCGAAACTGCCGAGCAATGGACAATTGTTACCTTTGTTCCTGATGCTATCTTTGATGAGATAGCTGAAGATGACGGCTTCGGTCCAAACGAGCGTTTACGTTTTCCGCTGGAAAAGCTGGTAGCCTGTCAGGCTTACATGACTGCCATCCCGTCGTTGGATCTGGTGCTCACTCCCAATGGCTTTGGCATTGTCTCTAACCAGAATATCGTTCCTGCTTCACGGGAGCGTGTCGATGCGCTGATGACCTCCCTCGAGTCTCAGCGTGACAGCGCTATTGAAGCCCTGATTCTCCGTCTCTCCAGTAGAACGGACTGGCAACAAAGTGCCCAAGGCAAATACTTTGGTGCCACGATGTTCCCGCTGCTGAACCTCTGTCGCCGCCTCGCCATACGGGAACATATCTGGGACAGCTATCAGCAACTGCATGAACGTCTCATAAAGATTGAGAACGTTCTCGCAGATACTTACTTCTCACAAGAACAGATGCAGGTATTCCGCGAACAGGTCATCACCCAATATAGCACCAGTAAACCGATCGAGGAACAGGTCATCCGCTCCCTGCAGGCCTACGAACTCCAATTGTTGACGGATATCCAAGTGCATCCCCAATGCTACTACGACCTGGTCACTATCATCCGTGAACGACCTGATGATTTCCCCGCCTGGCATAACTCTTCAGTCGCTGATCTCTATACTCCAAAGATCTTTAAAAACAAAAAAAAGTCTGGTGGTTACTGGTTCTGACTTTCCAACTTCCAACCATTATCGGCGTGGTATATCATCTGGTGTGTCATTCCTCCGTCAATACAGATGTTTTCTCCTGTGATGAAACCCGCCTTGTCTGAACAGAGGAACAGCACCATGTTGGCGATGTCCAAAGGATTGCCGACACGACCGACGGGCTGTTGAATGGCATCGGGGCCTTCATAAACGGTGTAGGCAGTGTCAATCCAGCCAGGCGAAATAGAGTTGACACGGACACGTCCAGCAAGGCTGACGGCCAGCGCATGAGTCAGTGCTGCGATGCCTCCCTTGGCAGCTGTGTAGCTCTCCGTCTGGGGTTGGCTCATGCGGTCACGGGAAGAAGAGATGTTCACGATTGAAGCTCCTTCAGCGAAATAAGGGGAAAAGAGCTTGGCGAGGTAGAATGGGGCGGTGACTCCTACGCTCATGGCATACTGGAACTCCTCGTAGCTGCACGCATCGATACCTTTCATCAGCGGCAGCGCATTGTTGATGAGATAGTCCACATGACCATGCTTCGCAATGACCTCCTGGGCAAACTGCTCCAAAGTCTGCTTGTCGGCTATGTCACCCACAAAGTGATCGCCCTCCTGCTTATCAATCACACAGACCTGCGCTCCAGCCTTCAGAAACTCCTCGGCAATGCAACGGCCTATTCCCTGAGCGCCACCAGTCACGATGGCTATTTTATCTTTGAATTCTGTTTGCTGTGCCATCTTATTTCTTCCAAGCGTTTATTACCTCACCGATATACATGGAATGGATGCCTGCTGGGAAGTTGGCATACATTTTCTTGGGCGCATCACTCTTGAAATACTGAGGATCGAAAGGTGCGGCATACATAATCTTACACTCTATCACCATCGAGGCCTCGGTATAGTAAGGCGTTCCGTTGGCTGTATAGGCCGTATGAAGTCCAAGAGCCTGAGCCTTATCTTCGTCACGTCCGCTCTTGGTGCCCATATAATTCAGAACCTTGCTCAACTCAACATCGAAGACCATCACGGTGAAGTATTCTGCCTTATCCATGAATTCCTTGGTGTAGCGTTTCTCAGCGACATAGACCGTCAGGGCAGTACGTCCCCAAAGTGTGCCGATACCTCCCCAGCCGATGGTCATGGCATTGCTCTTCTCCTTGTCGCCAGCCGCCAGTAGTTCTGCGTCGTGGAACCATTGGAAACCGTTCTCCGTGAAATCCTCCCTCACGTCGAACTTCTTGAAACCATTCTCTTCCTGAGCAAACGCAGGAGTGACTGCCATTGCTAGAATGGCAACTAATGCTGTGATAACTGTACTTTTCTTCATTTTCATCTAGTTTAAATTAATCGTTAATATAGGATTTCGTTGTCATGTCGTAATACAGGGCCTCCAGTTCCTGAAGGGTCAGTTTCTCCACAGAGTGTTCGATGATGCGTATCAGCTCTTCGCGCCGATAATCATCAGATTGGGTGAATTTGTTCATGTATGCCATAGCTCTTAATTTGTCATTAGTATGTATGCTACTCATTTATAAAATCAAGTGTTTCATAGGATGACCACCCCATTGGTTATCGTTCAAGTATTGGAAGCCGACTGAGGTATATAATGCCTCGCCGACGGGATTACCCTTATCTACCAAGAGTCCGACACATGGCAAGCCCAGACGATTAGCCCGTTTCTTGGTCGCCAACAACAGTTTTCGGGCAATGCCCTGACAACGATATTCTGGAAGCACGGCTAGTGAGTCAAGATAGAGTTCGCCTGCCTGTGTCTCATCATCCATACCAGAATGATCCTTGCCTATATATTCCATTGCTGCTTTGATGAAAGCACGGCGAAGTTCGTGCAGACGGCCACCATCATAGCTGACGGATATGCCGACCACCTTATTGCCATCCATCGCAACGAGCGTGTTCTTGTAGCTGTACTGTGAATCCTCGCGCTCAACAAGCATCGTCATCATCCTGCGGAAATCCTCCAGTCCGTAGTCTTCACCACAGAAATACAGGCAACAATCATCCGTCATTGCTGTCATTATCAGACTAGCTATCCCTGCTGCCTGGTTCTTTGTTGCTTCTTGAATCTCTATCATCCGTACTTTGTTCAACTATTATTGTGATCAGTTTTTTCCTTTGTTAATAATGTATATGCCAAGAGCCGCAAGTCCTCCTGCAAAAGTATATTTCATGTGGAACGTTTCGCCAAGACACAGACACGAGGTGATTGCTCCGACGACGGGTATCAGTGAATTATAGATGGCAACCCGTCCCACAGGATTGCAACTGAGCAGTTTGTTGTAGAGAGCGAATCCGACGGCAGAGATGGCGATGAGCAGCAACAGACAAACGATGCCAAGCATGTTTATATGAGGCAACGTTCCGCCAAAAGCCAGTCCGGGCAGTATGAGTAGCACACCTCCGACGGTGAGACTATAGCCCGTTCCCACGAAGACATCTATCCGGCGGCTCAGTCCACGGGTCATCAGGTTCGAGAGTGCCGAACAGATGGCATTGAGGATAATCATGCCGTCCCCCAGCCAAGTAAACTGCCCGCTTTCAGCCCCTCCAAGATTCAATGCAAGGATTCCGCTAAACCCTATAGCACAACCGAGAATCTTCTGCGAGGTCAGCTTATCACTCTTAAAACAAGCACAAGCTAATAAGACTACGAGGAAAGTACTCAGAGAGTTAAGAATAGCCGCCCGCGACCCTTCACTATGCGACATGCCGACATAGAAGAAGAAATAATGAAGCGTGGTGTTCATTAGCGCAAAGGCAAGAAGGAACCACCAGTCACTTGCCTTGCCCGTCTTGAACGAACGTCCATTGCTACGGGCTAGGGACAAGACAATCAGACCTGCTACAGCAAAGCGAATGCCAGCAAAGAGCATTTTGCTGCCCGTCATGTCCGCCGTAATGCCAAAGGCACTGAATCCCACTTTGATAAGTGGGAATGCCCATCCCCACGCAATTGCTGCTGTCAGGGCAAATATAACTACCCACATGGGGCGCTGGAATATGGACGTTTTCGTCATAAACTTTTCTAAAAGTTGGTGCAAAATTAGCGATAATTCAGCGATTATCACTATATTTGTGCTCAGATTTAATAGTATTTGTGATTACTGACTGCATCTGGTCAAGATAGCACGGGAGCATCGTGGACGTATGGAGTGGTCATGCCTGAACTGGAACCAGCCAAGCATCGACTTCTACTTCTCACTCGGAGCCGTGCCTATGAAGGAATGGACGGTGTATCGGCTGGATGCAGCCGCATTAGGGCGATTATCAAAATGAATAAGTTATTTACGACTATGACAAAATTGATTCCAACGACACAGGACGAGAAACAACTGGCTTACTATAAGTATTACGAGACGGGATTGCCTGAAATATCTGCTGAGAAACTGGCACTGGCGCAAACTCCGCAGCCTGTTGGCAGAGGCATCCCTTTTGAGCAGAAGGATGACTTCATTCTGCGGCCAGGGGATAAGGACTACTGTTATGTGGGCTTTGGTGAGAATTCTGACGGCACAGCATACGCTGCCAACCAGACGTTCTTCCCAGGCGGCACGCCAGAGATGCTGGAATGGTGGTTCGTATGGCAGGGTGTTGGTCCTGATTTGCGCTATCGTCTGTGGGATCCCGAAGACCACTATTTCTCGAAAATTGCCGAGGTGGAACAGGCTCTCGACGAGTCTAAACCCATACGTGAGCGGATTTGGAACACCACTCACTACGTGGTGGAGGACATAGGTTTAGGTCCGATGCCCGTCAACCTCCATTTCATGAACCCTGTGGAGTTCGGTTTTAGCAAGGGTTTACTGTGGCGTGAAGGTTGCGAGTCGTTGGTAAGCATCGGCGGTATTCCGGCCAGTGTCTGCCACAAGGCCCGTAAAGTGGAGGGCGGCATCATCGTTGATAGTTACTTCTGGGTGGGCTATGTGTTCGGACAGAACAGCAAAATTTGCAAGATGGATACTACCCAGATGCCCGTACCCGTCATCGTTGTGGCCAAGGCTCTTTACAGTCACAACCTGCGAGAGATGGCCAAACTGGCAGAGGTGCTTACATCGCTCTATGCAGAAGAAGGAGGAAGAATTTAAGGTAAAGAAAGATGGTAGAAAAGATAATAGAATAAAAATAATCTTATGAAAAAAGTAATTGTTATATCCACAAGCCTTCGTCATGGCTCAAACAGCGACTTGCTCGCTGATCAGTTCGTGGAAGGAGCCAAGGCTGCTGGAAACGAAGTCGAGAAGATTACACTTGCTGGCAAGAATATCCAGTTCTGCAAGGGTTGTCTGGGTTGTCACAAACTAGGCCGTTGTGTCATCAATGATGACGTTAACGATATCATGGCAAAGGTTATCAAGGCCAATGTGGTTTGTTGGGCTACTCCCATCTATTATTATGAAATGAGTGGTCAGATGAAGACCCTTATAGACCGTATGAACGCTATGTACGGACGGGATTATGCTTTCCGTGATGTTTATCTGCTGACTACTGCAGCCGATGATGACGAGCAGACCCCCAAGCGTGCCGAGACTGGCTTGACAGGATGGATAGCCTGTTATCCTGAAAGCCGTCTGGCAGGAACTGTCTTCTGCGGTGGCGTGAATGAGCCTCACGCGATAGAGGGTAATCCCAAGCTTCAGGAAGCTTTTGAATTAGGAAATAACATAAGATAGGAAATGAAAAAGGTTTTATTCGCATTGGCAGCCATGATAGCATTGGCGGCATGTGGTAATGAACAGGCAGCCACTCCCTTTGAGAGTAGCGAAACAAGTAATGAAGTGACCTTTGAGGTGGCTAAGAACTATTTCTTCAAGAACGACCAGGAGATTCCTACGAGTTCGAAGATTACGACTGCGGAGGAGTTCGGAAAACTTTTCGGCATGGCCACGACGATGGGCGAAGATGGGAAGCCCACACCCATTGACTTCACCAAACAGTTCGTGCTGGCCATTGTCTTGCCTGTGACGGACTTCGCTACGGAGATCAATCCCCAGAAGGTGGAAGAAAAGGGCGATTCACTCTTCTATACCTTTGAAGTGAAGAAGGGCGAGAAACAGACATACAGAATACAGCCTGTATCCATTATCATTCTCGACAACAAATACGAGAATAAGGAAGTGGTGCTATCAGAAGATAAGTAACATTTGCAACTTTCTGCTTCGTTCCGACGTCTAACAGACAGAGAATTGAAAGAGAACGAACATGAAGCTATTAGGAAATATTATCTGGTTGATCTTTGGCGGGTTGCATACTGCCATTGAGTATTTCATTGCAGGACTGGTACTGATGATAACCATCATCGGCATCCCATTTGGCTTGCAGAGCATGAAGTTGGGCGTGCTTGCCATCTGGCCCTTCGGTTCGAAGGTGAAATGGAGGGAATCGCAGCCGGGCTGTCTGAGCATGTTCATGAATTTGCTGTGGTTCTTCGTTGGCGGCATCTGGATCTGTCTCACTCACATCTTCTATGGCCTGCTGCTCTGTATCACCATCATCGGTATTCCTTGGGGAAAGATGCACTTCCGCTTGGCAAAGCTGGCCCTGTCACCATTCGGAATGGAAGTTGTATAGCTCATGAACAAAGACGAGAAACGTGAATTGCGGCGTAAGCGTCTGATGAACAACAAAGCCTATCAGACGATGAACGGTCTGACGCGCTATATGGATAGATACTATCTTGATGCACTCATTGGCATCATTCCTGGCTGGGGTGATGCCATTGCCTTGCTCAGCGTCGTGCCGTTCGTCTATTTCTCGTCGAGGGTCATCAAGAGCATACCACTGACGCTGGCAGTCCTGAATAATGCCCTCCGCGACGTATTGATGGGTATGATTCCGTTTTTCGTTGGCGACGTTATCGACTTCTTCCATCGTGCCAACATCCAGAATATGCAGATGATTCAGGGTTTCGTTGATGGCGACGAGACAATCATCAAGCAGGTGAACCAAAGAGCGTGGCAGTCAGCCTTCGTCCTGATTGTCCTTCTATTGCTCATTGCCCTGATGATATGGGCACTCGTCAGCTTCGGCAACTACCTATATTCATTGGTAGCATCTATCTTCTGAACTGCCAATGTTTAAACGAGTTTAAAGGATTGGCAGCAATGTTTATCATGGTTTAAAATCAGTGCCATCCTGTCCATATATTCACGCCAATTTGGCACTGGGCACATATATTGCACTTTGGTATGTGAGCGCTGGAGTTAAAAGCAAAGGCACTCAGAACATACGTTAAACTAAAAGTATAATTAGGAGGTATTGATTATGTTACCAGTAATGTTTAAAAACAGTTGGTTCCCAACAGTATTTGACGATTTCCTGAACACTGATTTTATGCCTCGTGCCAATAGTACAGCACCCGCAGTCAATGTCAAGGAGAGTGAGAAGGCCTACACGATGGAACTTGCAGCTCCAGGCATTAAGAAAGAATATTGCCGTGTGGCCATCAACGACGAGGGCAACCTCACCATCGCCATTGAGAACAAACAGGAACACAAGCAAGAGGACAAGCACCATCACTATCTGCGCCGTGAGTTCAGCTACTCGAACTACGAGCAGAGCTACACGCTGCCAGACGATGTGGTGAAAGACCAGATTTCTGCCAAGGTTGAGGACGGCATCCTGACCATCACCATGCCGAAGACTGAGCCGAAGCAGAAGGTCACCAAGGCCATCGAGGTATCATAAGCCTTGCAAGGCTTTGTCTAAAAGGATTGAATCATCTAAAAAGAGTAGGGGGCAGCACTAATCGGTGTCGCTCCCTTAGCTTATCTGCGTTTTTTAAAGTCCGTCGTAGTCGCTGATGGCCTTGCGCCATTCGTCGGAAAATGGTATGGACTGCTTTTGTTCCAAGTCATATAGCACCAATATCGACAGACAGCGGCTCTTCACCTCCTGCGTATCAGTGTCAACGATCTCCTGTTCCAGATGGAAACTCTTGTTGCCGAGTTTGACGGTACGGGTGCGTACGGCAATCCTGTCAGTGCCTTTAATCTGGGCAAAGAACTCCACTTCTATCTTTACCACGAAGATAGCATACCGATCCCAGTCAAAACCTTTGCACACGGTAGATACATAGTCAGTCTTACCAGAGTCGTAGAACTGAAAATAGATGGTATTGTTTACGTGCCCAAACTTGTCAACGTCGTTGAAACGTATCTGCAGCGGCACCATATTGTGAAACTCGTTACTTCTTTCTTCTGTCATATTGCTGAGTTAAATCTGTTAAAATCGGCTGCAAAATTACATAAAATTCTGCATATACAAGCAAATATTTGTCTTTTCTCTATAGAAACTGTTTCTATACCTTTGCAGTATGGAAACAGTTTTTAATATATCACTCCCCACAAGCTGGGATGAACTTTCTGACAAACAGCTGCTGATGGTCTATGATCTGTTAAGTCGAGACTTGTCTGCTGCAGAGGTGAAAACACTCTGCCTCATGAAGTGGAATCGTCTTCGTGTGCTGGCTTCTCTGCCTCGCCACCGTTTCCTCATAAAGAGAAAAGGAGAGCCGGAAGTGGCTCTTAGTACCAGGCAGATTCAGAAAGCAACCTCAGTCCTTGATTTCTTGGACTCATTCGCCCCAATGCCAGTCCGTATCTCACGGATCGGTAAGTACCATGCTTTGCCTGCAGACTTCGAGAAAGTTCCATTCGAAGAGTTCTTGTTTGTTGAAAACCTGTTCCAAGGTTATCTCAACACACAATCAGATGAGCTGCTGCTTCAGATGGCGCAGGTGATGTACGCCAGCGACCATGTGAAGCCGGATAAGGCACAGCTCATCGGTATCTTCTACTGGATGGCTTCTCTCAAAAAGTATTTCGCCACCCAGTTCTCGAACTTCTACAAGCCAGCATCGAATAGTGACGACGGCAATCTGCTAGGCAATGGCAAGCCTGATATCTACAGCCAACTGCGTGACAGCACGAATGCCATGATCCGAGCACTCACTGGTGGCGATATCACCAAGGAAGCTGCCATCATGAAGATGGACACTTGGAGAGCACTCACGGAACTTGATGCCAAGGCCCGTGAGGCAGAAGAACTACGCAAAGCTGCAAAGAAACCATAACTTAACACATTCTTTCTATGATACCATTTCACCCACATACTCCAGAACAGCCAACAACAGTTCCCAATAACGATACCTTCAATTGGAACGCCACAGCTTTCTTTGAAGGACTGACTAAACGCAATAAGTTCGCTCAATCCAAGAAGTTCACCTTCTGTCGCGTTTCTGGGCTTGACGGCTTCGAAGAAGCACTTACCAAGCTGATGACGAAAACGGCTTTCGTATGCGTGTCCGACATCTCACAGGGATTTACGGACATTAATAACACACCGCACACTCGAAGAGTGAAGACGGTGTTTCTGGCTATGCGCCATGCCATTGATAATATGGAAGCACGCCAATCATGTATGGACATGATGCGCGAGCTGTTCCGACAGTTTATGTCTGTTCTAATACTCGAACAGACGAAACTGCAGGAACATTCCATATACATTGATCCACGTATCTCCTTCCAAGAAATAGACCGCTATTTCTTCTCAGGATGCGCTTGCGCTTACTTCCAGATCGGAGTAGATACCTACACCGATTTGCAGTTCAACCAGGCAGAGTGGACAGATTAGTCCACACAGCCCAAACAAAGGCATAGCCCATGAATCAAAATGATTTCTCTCAACATTCCGATCCACAAAGCGCACGTGAGAAATACGTTCTCGCCTTCAACGACACCATGCTTAAAATCTGGCAGGAGCAGATAACGCTGCTGAATGTCATAGACACAGGCAGACTGCTGCACTCCGTCAGCGCTTTGCCTGTTCGTGCCGATGGCCGCTTTATCGAGATAGGCTTGTCACAGGCCTTCCTCGAATACGGACTCTGGCAGGACTTCGGTACAGGAAAGGAAATCCCCAGAGGCAATAATGGCGACATCGGCCGTGAAAAGCGCCGTGTCGCCAAAAAATGGTTCTCTCGAAAGTATTATTCCTCAGTCCTCAACCTCCGTGACTTCCTGGCTGATAACATCGGCCAGTCGTTCGTCGGTGTGGTAGCCAAGGCCCTCGATGATAATTATCGCCGTTATAACCACTAAAATGGAAACGTCGTCTAATGGCGGCTCTGGATCCAACTCTTTATCTTTACGGCTATGATCAATACTGCCGCAATAATAAACAGTGGTACATAACTGCTCAGGTCATTGTCAATGTACTGACGGAAACCCTGAACGATGCCTTTTCCGAGTGTCTGAATGAACTCAATCATATTTCACGAAATTTAATGGTCTGTGTTTCATAGTCCATCTCTTCGACAATAGCCAGAGATTCTAATCGATATCCTTCTTCACGGAGCTTGCGACCGCCATTCTGATAACCTTTCTCTACCGCAATGCCTATACCGGCAACCGATGCTCCTGCCTGGCGGACAATGTCTATCAGCGCATGGACGGCTTCGCCTTCTGCAAGAAAATCGTCAACAATGAGTATATGATCTGTCTTTGACAGATAGGGGACAGAGACAAACACTTTGTTTTGCTTCTTGTGAGTAAAGGAAAAGGCCTGAGACACGTATTTGTCATCACAACTGTTGAGCGTCTCTCTTTTCTTGGCAAAGACAACTGGCACATCGAGGTAATGAGCGAGCATCGTGGCAATGGCAATACCACTGGATTCGATGGTGAGTATCTTAGTCACCTCAACACTGGCAAACCTCCGCTTGAACTCCTGGCCAATAAAACGCATGACATCCATCTGAAACTGATGGTTGAGGAAACTGTCAATCTTCAGAATATTGCCAGGCCTGACAACTCCCTCACTCAGAATCTTCTCTTCTAAATAGTTCATAATGCCATAATTTGGGGCAAAGTTACGAAAAAGTCTATTAATTGCCTTCATTTTCGTGTCTTTTTATCATTGAAGGACATCTTTTATCTTTGTAATCGAATTCAAATCATCATCAACATGACCAAAGAAACTAGAACTGACATTCAAATCTACTCGGCAATAGCCATGCTCTTCGCTGGTATCGCACTGGCAACTGCTGGATTTATCGTGCCGCCTACAGGCGTAATCTCTGACTCCGTGCTTCTGTTCTTCGCGCAATGCCTGATATATGCAGGCTCCATCTTCGGTGTGAGTATCTATATCCACACCAAGTTCGCGGAGCTCAAATCTGTCATTGACCAGAAAGAGGAAGGAGGTAATGAATGAGCCGAGAAATACGGGAAATCATCGTCCATTGTACGGCCTCGCCTGAAGGGCGTGAGATGACCGTCAAACAGATTGACGACATCCACCGCAACCAGAATAAATGGCGCTGCATCGGGTATCACAAAGTGATATACCTCGACGGATCGATACACGATGGCCGCTCCATCAATGAGGAGGGCGCCCATTGCAATGAGGATGGACACAACCGATACAGCATCGGTGTTGTCTATGTCGGAGGCTGTGCCAAGGATGGCAAGACACCCAAAGATACGCGAACGCCCGAACAAAAGGTAGCGTTGGCAAATCTCCTAGAAGAGCTTCACAAAATATTTCCCAACGCCACCTTATACGGACACCGTGAACTGGTGTGCAGCCTGAAGAAGAAGGATCCTCATTTCGACTGCTCCCGCTGCAAAGGCTATCCCTCTTTCTGTCGCGACGCAAAGAAATCTTGCCCGTCGTTTGACGTGCACGAATACGATTACATCTTTAAAACCCCTTCAAAATGAAATACTTCACTCGCTTTTTAAATCATTGTTTGTTCATTTTTGTTTTGACGTCACTTGCCGCTTGTAAGACGATGCGCACGTCCGAAAAGGCGGTAAGTGAAAGTGAGACGGCAGCCGTGACGGCATCCCGTCTCACTTTGTACCGCACACTCGATTCACTCTCCAGACAGTTCCATCTGTCTGCAGACAGCATCATCATGACATTCTCTAATGCTTCATCGCCGGTGCTTCCGACAGTCTTTCCATCAGGGATAGAAGGCTGCGCGGAAACGCCGTCCGACTCGCTAGCCAACTCGCTAACGCCCAAAGCGCACAAGTGCGCCCTAAAAATCTACGGACTACACATCGCTGAAAACAGCGAAGAGAAGTCCGAAGCCAACGCCGAATTGAAGGACAGCGTGGCAGTGGCCACACAGTCCCACAAACTCAAATCGGCCAAAAAGCAGAAAACTGCTCCTCCAGCCACATACACGTGGCTCTCATTCATCCTGATCATCATCTTCTGTATCAGCATGGCAATCATACTGATCCGTTTCATACACAAACATACGTTTCTGATTTAATACCTTTTTCATTTTAAGTACTTTCTGTTATTCTTCATTTTTGTTGTTTGATATTGGGCTGTCCGTGAGGATCGCCCAATATTCTTTTGAATACAGCTGCGCCCTGCTCAAACAGTTGTTTCCTGCCGAAAGAGGCAGAACACAAGGCTCTGTCACATTCGGCTGTTTCTCACGCAGAAGTGAACAGACACAAGGAAATTCTGAGGCACGTTAAGGCTTCTCAGCCACACTCTGCCGCAGAATTTCTTTGCGCTCTTCACATCTGCCAAGTACCGCACTTCGTGCGCTTTCACAGCATCACGCTATGCTATGATGCCTTTGCACCCTCACAAGCGAGGAGATAGGTAAGGCAGACAAACATTGGCTATGATTTCAATCAAAGATTGAGTTCAAGCCAAAGATTGTCTTAATGCCCCTTCCACATGTACAACACGAAACCCTTGACAGGCCAAGGGATTTCGTGTCGCACAAGTGGTTCTTTACCGCACATTCGGGTGAAGCGGTGTAAAAGCAACGTAGTCGGCTTTATCTACATAGTGTAACCATTAACTTCTTTCGGGCAGTTTGTAGTAATCGGGGAAAACATCTGCAAATTGTGCAACCATTTGACCTTTTTTCAATACAAATGCACGCTTTTATATCGTAATGAGACCTCTTGCTTTTATTTCGTCAAAGTAGGCGGTATGACAATTTTAAGCAACTTTCGGCACTTTTGAGAAAGTGCGAAACTTGGAGGTCGTTATTAACATAAGAAACTTCAAATCCTTGTTTTCTTAACATCTGTTTACAATATTTTACATATTACGCTTAGTTTGAGGTTTGAAGTGGTTCGAGGGGAACAGGGCGCGTGGGGGGTCTCTTCTCCGAGGGGTTAAGGGCTCAGCCCTTAACAATCCCGTAAGTCATTGATAATCAGCCATCGCAACAGTTTTTAGCTTAACTATTTGCGATTTTAACAAAAGTGAGTGCCTTTTGTAAGCTGTCAATGACTAAGTGTCCGCTGTGTTTCCCATACCTTCTACCAGTCAAGTCTCAGGCATGGGCATCGTACACGTGTCTTTTTATGCGCAGGGGTGTATGTGTACCTTTGTGGATGTAATTCGTAATTTCACAAAAACTATGTCCGACATCAAAACAAATGCAACTGTCACGCTTACCGTGAATGGTAAGCAGGCTCAGGATATGCTGGATAACCTGAAAAAGAAATCCCAAGATCTAGAGAAAGCTATTGAGAATGCTGCTAGAGTAGGCAATAAGGCTGATTTGAAGCGGCTCCAGAAGGAACTGAAGCAGACAAATCGCCAGATTTCTCAAATAGAATCGGCGACTGTCGGTGTAGAGAAGGTGCTGAAGAACCTGGATAGGGCTACACCGAAGGAGTTGAATAAGACGCTCTACACCTTGAAACAGCAACTCAACGGTATAGAGCGTGGCACTGCCGAATGGAACCGTCAGGCCGAAGCCATCAAGCGCGTGAAAGCAGAAATTGCCCGCGTAAACGCTGATCTTATAGAGGGAGAAGGCTTCTGGGATCGCTTTAACCGTAAGATGAACGACTGGCAGACGACACTCATGGGAATGATTGCTGCCGTCACAGGTTTGATAATGGCTGGACGATCAGCGGTCAAGGCGTTTGCGGACATGGACGCAGAGATGGCTAATGTCCGCAAGTTCACGGGCATGACCAAGGAACAAGTGGATGACTTAAACGAGGAATTTAAGAAGATGGACACACGTACCGCCCGTGAACAGCTGAACGTTCTGGCGGAGGAAGCGGGTAAGTTGGGAAAGCAGTCAAAAGAGGATATTCTGGGCTTTGTTCGAGCAGCTGACCAGATTAATGTAGCACTGAATGAACTTGGTGATGGGGCTACGCTGACCCTTTCGAAGCTGACAACCATATTCGGCGACGAGGAACGTCTTGGAACGGAAAAGGCTCTGCTGTCAGTTGGTTCTGTGATAAATGAGCTTTCCCAGAACTGTACGGCATCGGCGCCTTATCTGGCCAACTTTGCCAAACGAATGGCTGGTGTTGGAGCACAGGCAGAGATGACGATCCCGCAGATCATGGGTTTTGCAGCCGTGCTGGATAGCCAGGGACAGGCCGTGGAAATGTCGGCAACGGCTGTTTCAAAGCTCATTATGGATATGTTCAAGCAGCAGGATAAGGTCATCAAGGCAACGGGCATGAATGCAGAGAAGTTCAAGGAAGCTCTGGCAAAAGGTACGAATGAAGGTCTTCTGATGTTGCTCGAAACGCTGAACAAACTGGGTAACATCGATGTATTGGCACCTGTATTCAAGGACATGGGGGAAAATGGTGCACGTGCGGCTCAGGTGATTTCTGCCTTGGCTGGCAACTTGGATATGCTGAAATGGGAACAAGAGGAAGCAGCCAAGGCTTTCGCGGAAGCTACCTCAGTGACCAAAGAATACAACGTTCAGAACACGACGGTTCAGGCTGGTCTTGACAAGGCACGTAAGCGTGTCAAGGAGATGGCAATAGAGTTGGGAGAGAAGCTGCAGCCCGTCATGAAACATGTACTTTCATCGACAACGATCATGCTGAAAGTACTGTCTACAATCGTGGATTTTGTCATCAAGTATAAGGCTGTTTTGCTGACTCTGACCGTTGCAGTGGTTGGATATTATTCTGCTGTTAAGTTGCAGTATCTCTGGTCTTTACGATTGGTTGCTTTGCAAAAACTAAAAGCTGCAAGTATGGCTGTTGAAGAAGCTTTAATGGCTGCATCTATCCTGAAACATAAGGTGCTCCGTGGTGAGATTACGGCTACTGCAGCTGCTCAGACTTACTTCAACAAGGTTCTTAAAATGAACCCGATGGGTGCCGCCATTGCAGCTATGACAATCCTCATCGGACTGTATGTGAAGTTCGCAAAAACGAGCAATGATGCTGCCTTGGCTCAGAAGCGTTTGCAGGAGATTGAAGAGGAGGCAGACCGGACAACCCATGACGAAATAACCAGAATTGAGCGGTTGAAAAAGACGGTCGAGGATGAGACGCTTTCTGTCAATAACCGTCGGAAAGCTATCGAGGAACTACAACAGATCGTACCTGGTTATCATGCCAGTATTTCTGAGGAAGGACGTCTGTATGGCCATAACGTGAAGATCCTGAAGAACTACACGGAGCAACTGAAGAACTCTGCCCGTATCAAAGCGGCTTTGGATAAGTTGCCAGAGGCAGAAAAAGAGCGTGACAAGTTCTTTAATGAGGCTCCCAAAAACATCCAGAACGCCTATGTGAACGAGTCTGTCTTCCATATGAAAGAGACGGATGCCATGCGGGAAGCGTCTGTCAGTCCGTCTGGCTACAGGGCTTGGAAGGCAAAACTTCAGAAGTTGGATGCTGCCGTAACTCAGTATAACAGCATCGTGGATAACATGACTGCGGCTAATCAGAAGTTGGCTGATGAAGCTGCAGCACTTGGTGATGGTGGTAGTGGCGGTGATGGTAACTTCACGCCAACTGTTACTGATACCAAGAAGGAAGAACGGTTCAAGGAGGAAAAGGACTGGAAAGCTAAGGAAGAAGCCCTGAACCGTATCAGTTATGCGACGGGTAAGCAGAACTACGAGCAGTACCAGCGGCGTATTCTGGAGATAGAGGTGGAATACCAAAAGAAGATCCTGGCGCATACGGACCTGACAGAACAGGAACGTCTGGATGCGCAGGCATCATATTATGAGGCTCAGCAGAAGCAGGTGGAACAGCATACTAAGGTAACTGTGGAACAGGAGAACCTGCTCTACAATGAGTCTGTTGCTTTGCAGAAACAGCGTTACATCGACGGACAGGTATCAACTGAGGTATATCAGCAGACGCTGGAATTGCTGGAACTGAACCATCTGCGCCGGATGAGTACCATCTATGAGGAAGGTAGCAGCGAATATATGCAGGCTCAGAAGGCTTATCAGGATAAGTTGATTGCTGACCAGAAAAAGCGGCAGCAAGAGACGGAGGCGGCTGAGAAGAAACACCTAGACTACCTTGAACAGATCAAGAAAGATTATTTCGGTCCCAATAGGGAGGATCGCGTCAGCAAGTATATGGCTGACTTGGAAGCGCTTCGAGAGGTCTATCATCTGGAAGTTAAAGCTGCTGGTGACAGTGCCAAAGAGAAGCTACGCATCGAGGAAGCATATCAAAAAGCGAAGAAGGCACTTCGTAAGAAATACGGCATTGACGAGCTGGATGATAACAAAAGCTTCCTTGAAGAATGGAGCGAGGATATGCAGGAGTGGCTGCAGTCCGACATGGGTAAGGCTGTGACTGGTTCGCTGGAGGTGATCAGTTCTGGTATGAGTAGTATCTTCCAGCAGTTATCCTCAATCGTACAAGCCGAAATGGAAATTCAGGTGGCTGCTATCGAGAAGCGCTATAAGACGGAGATCAGTAATGCCGAGGGCAACAATTACCAAGTGAAGAAGCTGGAGCAGCAGAAGGAAAAGGAGATTGCCAAGGTCAAGAACGAGGCTAACAAAAAGATGTTCAAAATGCAGGTGATGCAGGCCATCGCACAGACAGCCACATCTGCCATCAATGCCTATAGTAGTGCAGCAGCCATTCCTATCGTCGGTTTTGTCTTGGCGCCTATTGCTGCAGCCGCCGCTGTCGCTGCAGGCTTATTGCAGGTAGAAGCCATCAAGAAACAGCAGGAGGCTTCCAGCGCACAGGGCTATTCAAAGGGTGGTTTTACTGGTGATGGTGGTAAATATGAAGTTGCTGGCGTTGTTCATAAAGGAGAATGGGTTGCATCGCAAGAGTTGCTGCATTCGCCTGTGGCTCGTCCGATGATTGAAGCCCTGGACTATGCGCAACGGACTAATACAATAGGATCATTACGTTCGGAAGATGTTTCTAGAAGTATCGTAGCTCCAAGCGTTTATGCGCAGTCCGCTCAACCATCGCAAACTGTCATTGTGCAGCAGTCAGGATCGGATGCACAGACAGAAATTGCAGCGACGCATGCGGCTTTAAAGGAGTATGCAGAGGTTATCAGACAGTTGAAAGACCGTCTGAATGAGCCGTTTGTGACAGTCAACACCGTCACAGGTGATACTGGCATCAAGCAGGCACAGGATGAATATGAGCAGCTGATGAGAAACAAGACACCTAAATCAAGGAGGAAGTGATATATGGAGATTTTTATTAATGGCCAACAGGCCTATCTGAAAAAGAACACATCGTTTGAATACATCTCGGAAAATCCGCTGTTTACGGGCTCTGACAGTTATACGCTGACAATCACTTTCCCACTGAAGGATTGTCCGCAGAATATCCGTATCTTCGGGCATCTGCACAGACAGGACGTGGCGAAAAACAAAGTGGTGTTTAACTGTGATATCAGGGATAAGGACTTTTATAAGTCTGGCTCCATCGTCATCACTCAGATATCGGAAGTGGAGGTGAAGACGCAGTTCTTGGAAGGCCGATCTCAGCAGAACTTCGATGATACGTTTGATGATGTGTATCTGAATCAGTTGAACTTGGGCTATCCTAATGCGACGCAGCGGAAACCTTCAAGCATGACAGCGGAATCTGCATGGGATACAGGCTATCCGACGAGGAATTGGGTGCCGCTGCCATGGGTGAACAATACATCGGGCAACATGCAGAACGCGGTGGAGAAAGATGCGTACGGGAATTATCATTGGTCGAGTGAACTGAAAACGCTGACTTTTCAGCCCTATCTGCTGCATATTCTGAATAAGATCTGCCAAGTAATGAAATATAAGGGCAATTTTGAAGAGATTGAGAATAGTAAGTGGAAATATCTGATTATCTGTAACACGCTGCCTGCTGCCTGGGCTGCGTGGAATTTTGCGGTTGCGTTGCCGCATTGGTCGCTGACTGAATTCTTTGAGGAACTGGAGAAACTGATGAGAGGAGAGTTCAGCATCAATCACAAAGCGAAGACGATTTCATTTCAGTTTTCTCACAAGTTGGCGAGTAAGACTAGAAAGGTGCATATCGAGCGGGTGGTGAATAAATACCAGGTCGAGGTGTCGCGTGAGAATAAGTCTGATTATATAGGATCTACCAATCTGGTATATGCAGAGAATGACGACAGGATGTGGGCATATAAGAGCTGCCAGTGGTATATAGATAAGCATAAGGACGAGGCGAATGAATATAATACGCTTTCAAGTCTGCTGAACTTTGCCAAGACGCAGAAGACTTGTGGCGTTGAGACTCATACTTCTGGAAGAAGGACGACGACGGCTTACTCGCGTGGATATCCTCGTGGAGCTGAAGCGCATGGACTGTTTTATGCCAAGGACGTGGATACATACTTCATTTTCTGGTGCTATAAGGCTGAACTTGTAGATACGACGCACCTTTATTCACAGGACATGGATTATAACTGGTACAGGTACACAAACCGCCTGATACCTGTGAATCAGTTTGGCAGGAAGGTGATTGATAAAGATGCCGAAGACGTAGAGATGAACATCGTACCAGTATGGCTGGACTATACGGACGAGGGCATGGGCTCTTGTATCTTTCTGGAGTGTGGAGAGATGGGAAGTGCCGTCTCGTATACGAAAGAGACGGATGCGAATGGGAATACCACCAGCAGCTCTACTAGTGGAAGGGAAACATATGGTGACGAGACTGACTATAACAGTGGCGCTCTGGCTCAGACAACCACAGGAAAGGCTATTGCTCTGGGTGAACAGGAGAAGTCTGATGCGTATTTTGATAAGCTTTACGTGGGCTTCTGGATGAATGGTAACACAAACGTACATAGTGGATTGCCGCATCCGATGGTGGATAAGGTTGAAATCAATGATGACTTCTCATATAACTCTTGCTCGTACTCCCTGCGTATCAATCAAGCCAAGAACGATGTGACGTTGAGTTACATCTACAAAATCGATAACAACCTTAATTCCGCAGCACTTTAGTTTAACTATTTTTATAAGTTCCTGAGCAACAAAAAGTTGCCCAGGATTTTGCCATGTCAGATTTTTCACTTACCTTAGTGCTGCAAATCAAGACAAGCAAAA
>Ga0256405_10006226_pt1 | contig 19402 bp, 16 predicted proteins | sample RumenRJG_02DNA_FD_189096 | JGI IMG/M metagenome (GOLD analysis project Ga0256405, IMG submission 189096) | Bovine rumen microbial communities from Lethbridge, Alberta, Canada - RJG_02 | ecosystem: Host-associated > Mammals > Digestive system > Stomach > Rumen | place: Canada: Alberta... | reverse complement strand
TATGTTATATTTCGTGCTTTATTATGAACCTTTACGACGCCCATAAACCATCCCCTTAAATAGTGTTACTGTTTTGTATATTGTATCACTATTCAAGGAGCATTTCAAATGTTATGTATCACTACGGAGTATAACTATGTTGCCGCAGGGGTTCTGAATAGTTACAAAATAAGATGAATAAACAGGTAAAAATGCTTCGATGCCCAAACTGCGGTGCGCAGTACGAAGCGGGGCTTTTGCGCTGCCCTTACTGCAGGTCGGTCGATGACTACCAGGATGAGAGCGAATACCTCGAGGATCTGGATGAACTGAAGGATAAACTGGAGGATATGCCTGAGGACGTCCTGCAGGAGCATAAAAAGAAAGAGGTTGTTCAAACCGCGCAGGATATGAAAAGGATCCTGACTGTGGTTGGAGCCGTAGCCGCAGCTTTTCTGCTGCTTTTCGGAGTTTCGACCTTTTTCGATCAGGTCATTTTCGGTAACAGCGATGCCAAGGTGAGGGAAAGAGAGAGAGAAGAGTATCTGTGGAAGCAGGAAAACTTACCCAAGCTCGATGCGCTTTACGAGAGCAGGGATTATGAAGGACTGCTGGCGTTCGCGGATGAGACAGATAATAACGGTATTTATGACTGGGAGCATTACCCGCTGCTGGACGGACTCAGGATCCTGAGGTTTATCCCTGACGAGATCGAAATGGTGGAAGAACTTAAGGCAGAAGGCAGGACGGACACACAGCAATACCAGGATGATCTTGCATTCCTTCTTAAGGATGAACTGAACCTTCTCTATTTTGACAAAAGACAGGTGACGGCGGAGGATGCCCGGATCATTAAGGAACTGTCCGCCGAATACTTAGCGGATCTGGAGACAAGGTTTGCGCTTACGCCAAAGGAGCTGGAAGAGCTTGAAAAAATGGTTGTGCGCAACAGCGGCGAGATCTATTCGAGCGAGTGCAAAGAGTTTTTGAAGAATCGGTGAGGGACAGACAATGAAATGTAAATACTGCGGCGGCGATGTAACGCTTCAAGATCACTTTTGCCCGCACTGCGGAAGGCCGGTGGACCAGGCGCTCCGGCATCAGAAAGAGATGCGGGAGTATGAGACCGAGTTCGAGGAGACGAAGCGGGAAGCGATCAATAAGATCAGCGTCAGCAGCGGCGGAGGCACAGCAGTCGGAATCCGGCTTGCAGTCATTGTTGCGCTGACTATCGCGTTAATCTGGATGCTGATCAACCTGAACTCATATGATATCAACCAAAGAAAAGAGAAAAGGCTGGCCAACGCGAATTATGACGCCTATGTGGAACAGATCGAGCAATATATCGCAGACAGGGATTTCGTGGCGCTGAGCCGGTTTGAGAATAAGCACAATCTCGATTGGAATGATAAATATAAAGAGTACCGAGATATCTTTTATGCCGCAAGCAGCTATGAATACATATACCGGGGGATCCTTGAAACGGCGTTTTTATTGAAAGATGCAAGGAGCCTTTATTACGCGGAAAACCTCAGTGAAAATGTAAACAGGTTTTACGAGCAGATTCTTTCCGATCGCAGCACATACTCAGATGCTGATCCGGAAAAAACGGAAGCGGCCTATAATGAAATGGAACAAGATATGTTGGCCCTTCTTCAGAAATATCTTCATATCTCCAAAGAGGATGCGGATTCCATGCGGGAACTCTCCAAGAGCCGCCGCAAAGTGCTGATCGAGCAGGCTCTGGATGCACGGATCGTCGGCATTACGGGAGTCGGTCTCTCTGAGATGAAAGCGGTCGAGCTTCCTGAGCTCCAGCCCGCACAGGAGGTGGAAAAATAATGGCCAGATATATCAGTAAAGCAAAAAGAGGGCCCAAAAAGTCCAAAGTCATCATTTTCCTGAATATTGTGATCGGCCTGCTTGCAGCGTTCTGTATATTCATGCTGATCGGGTTCTTTACGACTGACAACGACCACTATTATAACCGCGGTTTTGACGCATATTATATATCGCATACTATTGATAAAGGCGATTACGCGCAGCTTTTAGGCGATTACTATGGCGATTTCGGCGTTCTGGGCATGGTCAAAAGCGGCTCGGAAGAAGAAGCCGCGCTCGCAAGGTACGCGGATGCCGCGTTCCGTTATAACGCTTATGTGCAGGCCGGGGACAGTGAGCGGGCCGCGTTTCAGAAGGCGCGAATGGAAGAGGCGGCAAAGGAAGTCGGCATTTATGAGCCGGAGCTGGCTAAGATTGACAGCGCTCTGAACAGGGAGTAAGAATTGCCCTGACAGGAGCTGTATTGTTTGTCATTTGAGAAGGAATAGTCTACAATATAATTTGTATTTTGACATTTCACTCAAGGAAAACGAACGAGGCGTAGAAATATGGATTTAAATGATTTATATGGCGCGGGCAGTGATATCATGGACGCGGTCAACGACGCAGTGAGCCGCAATGATTTCTCAGGCCTTAGTTCGTCCATTAGCAAAACAGTGAAGGAAGTCTCTGATACGATCCAGCGGGATGTCAGAGAGTATAATGAGAAGAACCGGCGGGAAGATATCCGAAGCAGACAGTACAGGAATACAGCGGGGCAGGGCGCCACAAATTACGGCCCCAACCCTTACAGAAGGTATCAGTCTGCAGGAGCCGGATACGGCCAGCGCATGAGCAGCCAGGCCCAGCCCAGGAGGACGTATTCCTCCTGGAAGACGCCGTTTGTGCAGAAACTGGTAAGTAAGCAGAGCGGCCTCGGCAAGATGATCGGAGGTATTTGCGGACTGTTTATCAGTGTTCCAATGCTGCTGGGAAGTATATTTGACCTGGTGGCCTATGGGATCGTAGGCGGTTCGCTCTTCGGATTTCTCGCGACAGCGATCATAACTGCAGCCTTTGCGTACATGTTCATCAAGGGAAAGAAAGACCACGAACTGGTAAAGCGCTATTATGAGTACGCGAAAGCGATCGGGAATGCGGAGTATATTGACATTTCCAAGCTTGCCCAGGCTACGGGAAGGACTAAGGATGAGGTCCTGTCTGATATCAAAGAGCTGATGGATAAGAAGGTCTTTTCGAACGCGTGGCTCGACGAGCAGCAAACGACGCTTATGCTTACAGAAGAGATCTACAAGCAGTATCAGGAGATCCGCCAGCAGAGCGAGATCCTCCGGCAGCAGGCCGAGGCTGAAGAGGGGGCGGACGCCGAACTTCCCGCCGACGCGAGAAAGATCATCAAAGAGGGCAAGGAGTATATCAAAACGATCCACAACTTCAATGAGGAGATCCCGGGCGTAGAGATGTCTGAGAAACTCTACCGCCTTGAGAGTACTGTGGACCGGATCATTGAACAGGTGAGACAGAACCCAGACTCCGCTTCCGAACTGAGCAAACTGATAAGTTACTATCTTCCCACGACAGTGAAACTGCTCAAAGCTTATACTGAACTGGATAAGCAGACTGTAAGCGGTGAAAATATAGTTAAGACCAAGAAAGAGATCGAGGACGCGCTTGACACGATCAATGACGCCTTTGAGAGGCTTTTGGACAGCCTGTTCGAGAATATGGCGTGGGATGTGTCCTCGGATATTTCGGTCATGCAGACTATGTTCGCGCAGGATGGCCTCACAGAGCGGGAGATGACTGCGGAAAAAGGTCAGAGTGTCAGCGATATGGAGAAGCAGGTTTACGGGACGACCCTCACATGGGGTGACGAGACTGTCGGCGGCGGTCAGGCCCAGGCCCAGACAATGCCCAAGGAGGACTGACTCACGGGATTTCACGGAAAGCTTTAGCAAGAAACTGATTAACGATCAAATAAATGCCTTGGTACAAAGGAGAAAGCAGGAATTATGGCAGACGAGAAGATGGATCTGACTTTTGGTCAGGAGGGAGCGGCACAGTCTACAGGCGCGGCGGCACAGGCTGATCCTTTTGCGGATCTGACAGCGGCAGCACCCAGCCTCACATTCGGCGAAGAGGCTGCACAGGTCCAGGCAGCCCCTAAGAAGGAAGAAGCGGTGCCCGATCCGGAAGAGAATATCCTTACACCGGAAGAGCTTCGCATGGTGGAAGAGTTTTCCAAGAAGATCGATGTGACTGATTCGAAAGCTGTACTGACATATGGCGTCGGCACGCAGAAGAAGATGGCGGATTTCTCCGAAAAGACACTGGAGAGTGTCAAGACCAAGGATATCGGAGAAGTAGGTGATATGGTCACCGGACTCGTCACACAGCTCAAGAGTTTTGACATCGATGAAGAGGACAAAGGTCTTCTCGGATTCTTTAAAAAGAAGGGAAACCAGGTCACTGAACTCAAGTCCAAGTACGCGTCCGTAGAGAAGAACGTCGAATCGATCTCAAAAGAGCTGGAGAAGCACCAGATGATCCTGCTCAAGGATATCGAACTTCTTGACCGCATGTATGAGCTCAATCTCAATTATTATAAAGAGCTCACCATGTATATACTTGCCGGAAAGAAGAAACTGAAAGAAGTCAGAGAGAATGAGCTACCCGCACTTCAGAAGAAAGCCGAGGAGTCAGGTCTTCCGGAAGACGCGCAGGCAGCAAGGGATCTTGCGGAGCAGTGCGATCGATTTGAGAAGAAACTCTATGATCTGCAGCTCACGAGAACTGTCGCAATGCAGACAGGTCCCCAGATCCGCATGATCCAGGCCTCCGATCAGGTAATGGCGGAGAAGATCCAGTCTACCATTGTCAATACGATTCCTCTTTGGAAGAACCAGATGGTCATCGCGATCGGCATCGAGCACGCTTCGAGAGCAGCCAAGGCTGAGAGAGAAGTTAATGAGATGACCAACGCCCTGCTCAGAAAGAACGCCGAGAAGCTCAAACAGGCGACTGTCGAGAGCGCGAAGGAAGCGGAGAGAGGCGTTGTGGATATCGAGACACTCAAGCACACCAACGAAATGCTTATCTCTACGATGGACGAAGTACTTCAGATCCAGTCCGAAGGCAAGCAGAAGAGAGCAGCGGCGCAGAAGGATCTCGCTCAGATCGAGGCACAGCTTCGCCAGAAACTCCTTCAGGCGTCAAAAGGCTGAGGGAAGGCTCCGGGGCAGGGACTCATACTGCCGCAGCAGGGAGTATTCTTTGTATAGTGAGAAGAGAGGCTGCTGCAGTTACTGATCATGTATCAGTAGCTGCAACAGTCTTTTTATTCCTTAAAACTGATGTGTCATCTGTTTCACAGGCCGAGTATAGTCCTTTTGTACGAATTTTAGTACAAATAGGATTTTGTATTTTTTGTAAATTAACGGTGGATTTATTGTAAAGAATAGTGTAGTATATTAATGCAGTATTAATAACGTAACAATTATAATTTTTCTGTAACATTTAGCAGGAGAGGAGAAAAGAATGAAACGTAGATGGGCATTATTGCTGGCGTTATCTCTTACGTTTGCTTCGATTCCTGTCGCCGGTGCAGGCGCAGCAGAGACAGCTGCTACTGCAACCACAGAAGTCGTGACAGAGGCAGCTCCGGAAGAGATTCCCGGTGAGGGCGTTTCGGTTGAGGAAGAAGCTGTTGTTCCTACGGAAGAAGGAAAGGATGAGACAGCTGCTGACGAGGGAACCACCACAGGCCAGGAAGCACAGGTAGTTACTGAAACGAAGGAAGAGAACGCAGCGGCAGAGTCTACAGCTGAAGACACTGAAAATGCGGCAGAAGGTATTACAGACACCGAGATCGCTGCAGTTGTAGAGCCTGAAGTAGTTGTGGATGTAAAGGACGCCAAGCAGGAAGCTTCGACTGACGCATCCATTAATACAGGCTGGGTAGAAGAGGGTTCCAACAAGTATTATTATGGCAGCGAAGGAAAGCCTGTAACCAGTTGGAAGAAGATTGACGGTAGTTGGTATTATTTTGATGCTAACGGCGTAATGCAGAAAAACTGGCAGCAGATCGACGGCAAGTGGTATCACTTCGATGAAAACGGAGCGATGCATATCGGCTGGCAGGATTTGAACGGCCATCGCTATTATTTCGATCCCAGCGGAAAAATGGTGACCAAATGGCAGAAGATTGACGGAAACTGGTACTTCTTCGGGCCGGGCGGCGCCATGCTCAAAGACTGGCAGCAGATCGACGGCAAGTGGTATCACTTCGATGGAAACGGAGCGATGCATATCGGCTGGCAGAAACTTGGCAACTGGAACTATTATTTTGATCCCAGCGGGAAAATGGTGACCGGCTGGCAGAAGATTGACGGCAAATGGCGTCATTTTAGCACCGGCGGCGCAATGGAGACCGGTTGGCAGAAGATTGATGGCAAGTGGTATTATCTGTCCCCGGAGGATGGAGGAATGATCACCGGCTGGAAGAAAATTGATGGCAAGTGGTATTACTTCGATCCTTCAGGATCTATGGCAAAAGGCTGGAGGCAGGTTAACGGAAACTGGTATTACTTAAAAACCAACGGCATTATGGCGACCGGTTGGAATGAAATAAATAATAATTGGTACTTTATGTTCTCAAGCGGCTCCATGGCAACCCTTTGGGTACCGTACAAAGGATACTGGTACTACCTGGATCCTGCCAAGGGAGGAGCAATGGCTACAACTCCCAGATATTGCAAGACAGCTGGCAACACGGCAAATGATTATTACTTCTTCTATACAAACGGAAAGATGGGTACCGGAAAAGGTTGGAAGAAGAATGGCGCTTACTGGTATTACACACATGCAGATGGTACTCTCTACAGAGATACAACGATCAAGGAAAACGGTAAGAGCTACTATCTCGATGAATACGGCAGATGGGGCGATCTCATGGATAATAAAGCCCAGGGCTATTCCAGCGGCACCAACTATCTGATCCTTGTGGATAAGTCCACATTTAAAGTCCGTGTTTATAAGGGAAGCAAGAACAACTGGAAACGAATCAAGGATTGGGACTGCACACATGGCGGATCAGATACGCCTAACGGTGTATTTACCATTGATGATCATGTCACAAAGCGTGACGCGACATGGGGCTGGGCAGACTTTGACTATTCAAGTGCTGCATATGCATGCCATATCTCCGCAGGAAACTATTTCCACTCGATTCTGTATGATAAAGGAACCAGAGGAAATCCTTACAACCAGAGCGGTCATATCCTTGATCCAAAGCTGAGAACAACCTATTCTCACGGCTGCATCAGGCTCTTACTTGATAATGCTAAGTGGGTTTGGGACAACATTCCTTTTGGAACAAAGGTTGTTGTTTATAATTCCTGATTGCAGAATCAGTAATAAGAAATAATACTGGATGGTGCTGTCCTGCAGGACAGCACCATCTTTTTCTCTGCTGTATTGGCTTGAAAGTGCTTTTTAGTTATAATGAATAAAGCATTAAGATTATTAACGGGACAGGAGGACAGACCTTGAATATTATCGTGACAGGAGGAGCCGGTTTTATCGGATCCAATTTCGTTTTTTATATGCTGGAAAGACATCCTGAGGACAGGATCATATGTGTGGACAGCCTTACTTATGCGGGAAACCTTTCTACATTGGAATCCGTGATGGATAATCCTCAGTTTCGCTTTGTGAAGCTTGATATCCGCGACAGAGAGGGAGTAGACCGGCTGTTTGCAGAGGAAAAGCCTGAGGTCGTGGTAAATTTTGCCGCGGAATCCCACGTTGACCGCTCTATTGAAAATCCCGGCATTTTCCTCGAGACGAATATTATGGGGACAGCCGTGCTGATGGATGCCTGCAGGAAATACGGGATCGAGAGATTCCATCAGGTATCAACTGATGAGGTTTATGGAGATCTTCCTTTGGACAGACCGGATCTTTTCTTTACAGAGGAGACGCCGATTCATACCAGCAGTCCTTACAGCACATCGAAGGCTTCCGCAGACCTGCTTGTCCTTGCATATCATAGGACCTATGGCCTTCCGGTGACGATCAGCCGCTGCTCCAATAACTACGGACCCTACCAGTTCCCGGAGAAACTGATCCCGCTGATGATCGCCAATGCGCTGCATGATCAGCCGCTGCCTGTATACGGAGAGGGCCTCAACGTCAGAGACTGGTTGTACGTAGAGGATCACTGCAAGGCGATCGACCTGATCCTCCGGGGAGGACGGGTCGGAGAGGTCTACAATATCGGCGGCCACAACGAGATGAGGAATATCGATATTGTGAAACTGATCTGCGCGGAACTCGGAAAGCCGGAGAGCCTGATCACCTATGTGACAGACCGCAAGGGACATGATCAGCGCTACGCCATCGACCCCGCCAAGATCCACGCGGAACTTGGATGGCTTCCGGAAACAATGTTTAAAGACGGAATTAAGAAGACGATCCACTGGTACTTGGACAACCAGGAATGGTGGGAGACGATCCGTTCCGGGGAGTACCGGAACTATTATGAGAAGATGTACGGAAATCGGTAAAATAAGTCCTCAGAAATCGAAAGGTTTCTGAGGACTTTTATAATGCGCTGTTTTATGGACCGGCAGAGCGGTTTACAGGCGGGAGACAATTACTCCCAGAATGATGATGGCGACGCCGAGAGCTCTGCGGCGGGACACCTTCTCCTTAAGGATCAGGACACCCATGATGAAGACCCAGACGAAGCTGGTTGCCGTGATGCAGGGCATTACGGACACCGGCACATGGATCAGAGCCACCTGGTTGATCACCAGGGTCGAGAAGAGGAGGCCGTAGGAAATAATGACGCGGGGATTCAGAAATTTACGCAAAAAACTGCTCCTGCGGGCTTCTGTGATGTTGGCCTGTTTCTTGAGGATGATCTGACTCAGCGCTGTGACGAAGGCGGCAAAGATTGCGGCTCCGTAACAGAAGGCCGGGGTAAACAATTCGGAATTCATAGTTTTCTCCTTTTTGGATCCGGCGGGAGCAGTCAGTTCGATTTCTCGTCGCTGATGCTGATGACCATGCCGATCGTTATGACGATAATGCCCAGAATCTGTTTCCAGGTAATGGCTTCATGAAAGATCACTCTTGCCCATACGAAGATCAGAATGTAACTGAAACCTCTCCTGAGATAAGCGGTGGTCAGCGGGAGCTTTTCCAGGATCAGCTGCCAGCAGACCGCGTAGAAGCCCAGGATCAGCACAGCAAGGCAGAACCAGGCGATGTAACCGGCGGACATGAACGGATATCTGCCGCCGAGTTTGAGACAGGGAGAGGTCAGGCTCTCCATGAATACGGCGACGATCGCCAGGAGTATAATATTACTTCGTTTACTGAGAAATCTATCTAACACGTCTGAACCTCATTCCCAAATCAATGGTTTAATGCCGTCAGCAGTTTCCGTTTCGACCTGAAGCAGTTCACGGACATGTGCGGCACGTTCGTTGAAGGTGTCGCGGTCCGGCGCACTGATGATCAGAGCCAGCCGGGATGTCTTGTCGGTGTGTCCCTCTTTGTTTTCGATGCCGGCTTTGAGTTTGCCAAGCTGATTGCGGTGAACATAGGGAAGAGCCTGCACTTCTTCTACTCCCTGTACACGCAGTACTTTACCGGTAGGTATATAGAAAGCGAGGTATCCGCAGACGCACTGCTGGGGAAGGATTTCAGGAAGTCCTTTCTGTTTGCCGGTGGCAATATCGAGAAGGAAGCCCTCTGTGTCGAGACCGCAGGAGTAGTGGATCAGGTCGGAGGAGATAAACACTCCGCCGCCCCTTGCGGCTGTTTCGATCAGATAGATATCGTCGCCGTCCATGATGAATTCGCTGTGGGTGAGTCCCTGTTTGAGGCCAAAGCCCGTGATGATCTTCGTGTTCAGGTCGAGAACGCGCTGCCGGAGCTTGTCATCTGCCGTTGTGGGGAAAATGCGGCTTTTGGCAGCAAAAGCATCGGGCAGGTCAAAATAGAGAGTGTCGCCGATACATGCGTTTTCAAATTCGAAGTCTACGGCAATGCCTTCTACCACGAATTCACGTCCGGTGGCATAGCGCTCGATCAGGACCTGATGGCCCGAGGACCAGCGGGCGGCCGCTGCATATTTTGACAGGAGATCATCCTCGCTGCGGCAGATCTGCACGCCTCTGCTTCCCTGGGTATCCAGGGGCTTTATAATGATGTCTCCGCCGATCTCTCTGTAGAAACTCAGCCCCTCTTCCGCAGAGGATACTGTGCGGTGGGGCAGCAGCTTAATGCCGAGCTGCGCCATGCGGTCCCTCATGCGGCTCTTGTCGGTGAAAAGGCGGCCGGTCTCAGAGCCGATGCCGGGAAGGCCCAGGTTCTCCGCGACGTAAGCGACAGAACGGACCGCGATGTCGGTCTGATCGGTTATTGCGCCGCAGATCGAGTGCTCCCGCGCGTAAGCCAGGATCGCTTCCTCGTCCCGGACATCGATGAGCAGGGAATCCGTGATATATGGTTTAAAAGCGTCGGAGATCACCGGCGCGGCGAGCAGGACATTGTAGGATTGAGATGCCCTCTGCACGAGCGGAAGCTGGAAATCGCCTGCTCCGATTATAAGTATGTTCTGCATTTATGTATCCTCTTTCTTCCCGTCAGTCTGCCCGTAGATTTCGCGGATCACGAACTGTGGGGAGTTATTCAGGGAGATATAGATCCTTCCTATGTATTCACCAATCAGTCCCAGCATGAACATGATCATTCCGCCGATGAACAGGATGATGGACATGAGGGAACTGTATCCGATCGCCACATTGGGATTGACGAGCTTGTGGACGACGGTGTAGACGACCATCAGCATGCCGATGAAAGCAAAGGCGATGCCGCAGGTTGTCGCGAAGCGGAGGGGTTTGACGGAGAAGGCCGTGAAACTGTTCATCCACAAGGCAAATGACTTCCTGAAGCTGTAGTGGCCGACCCCGATCGTGCGCTCCCGCTCCTCCATTTCCACATTTACCACGTTCTTCGTGGAACGGAGCATGAGGCCCGAGAGATAGGGATAGGGGTTCTTGTACTTGATGACCTCATCCTTGACAAAGCGTTTCATGACGGAGAAATTCGAGAACTTCAGATCTTTGTCCTTGCCCAGAAGCCAGGTGGCCACTGCGTCGTTGACTTTGGAGCCGAAATTCTTGAAGGCGGACTGAGTCTTGTGAGGGTATTTGGCAATAGCGACATCGGCGTCTCCGTTCAGGAGGGGATCCATAAGATCCCAGAGCCGGTCGGCAGGACACTGCTGATCATCGTCGATGAAGACGACATAATCGCCGTCTGCAAAGTGACAGCCGCAGATCAGTGCGTTGTGGCGCCCGCCGTTTTTGGCCAGGTCGATGGCGATGACCTGCGGATCATTTTCCGCCTCTTTTTTGATGACGTCGAGCAGATTGTCAGGTGAGCAGTCGTTGACGGCAATGATTTGATAAGTAAAATCAGGCCGTTCCGAGACGACCTGACGAATTTCATCTATGACGAGTCCTACGGACCCTTCGCTGTGATAGCACGGAATAACGAAACTGATGAGTTCCTTACCGCTTTTATGGATCATGTCAATATTCACGTGTGACTCCTGTTCTCATGCAAAATAGGAAAGAACGGCATCGATCACTCTGTCGCGGTCCTCGGCGGTCATGCCGTAGTACAGCGGAAGTCTGGTCAGGCGGTCGCTCTCAGCGGTAGTATAGACATCTTCTCCGCAGAAGCGTCCGAAGCGTCTGCCGGCTGGGGAGGAGTGCAGCGGCACATAGTGAAATACGCTGCTGATATCGCGGCCCCGGAGATAGTTAATAAAGTCTGTCCGCTGGCGAAGGTCTTTGAGCTTGACATAGTACATATGCGCATTGTGTACGCACTCTTCGGGAATCGTGGGAAGAATCAGTTTTCCTTCCGCAGCCAGAGGGGAGAAAGCGTCGTTGTAAGCATGCCATGTCGCGAGCCGGTTTTCATTGATGCGGTCCGCTTCCTGAAGCTGCGCCCAGAGATAGGCGGCATTCATGTCGCTTGGAAGATAACTGCTTCCGTATTCAACCCATGTGTACTTGTCCACCTGACCTCTGAAGAAGCGGGCTCTGTCAGTTCCCTTTTCTCTAAGGATCTCAGCAGGTTCAAGGTCTTCTCTGTGATTAAGGACCAGCGCGCCGCCTTCGCCCATAGAGTAGTTCTTGGTCTCATGGAAAGAGTAGCAGCCGAAATCACCGATCGTGCCGAGAGCTTTCCCTTTGTAGGTGGACATGACGCCCTGTGCCGCATCTTCGATGACTTTGAGGCCGTGTCTGCGGGCAATTTCCATGATCGTATCCATCTCACAGGAGACGCCTGCATAGTGGACGGCCATGATAGCCTTGGTCTTATCTGTGATGGCTTCCTCGATTTTAGTCTCATCGATATTCATCGTGTCGGGACGGATGTCGATGAATACGGGTGTTGCGCCCGTCAGTACGATGGATGTAGCGGTGCTCGAAAAGGTAAAACTCGGAAGGATCACTTCATCGCCCTTTTCCAGGCCGCACAGCAGTGTTGCCATTTCCAGAGCGGTGGTGCCGCTGGTGGTCAAAAGAGCGCCGGCCGCGCCGAAGCGGTTTTCAATCCAGGCGTTGCATTTTTTAGTAAACTGGCCATCCCCGCAGATCTTGTGCGCGTCGATGGCTTCTTGTACATATTGAAGTTCCGTGCCGATAAAGGGCGGAATATTAAAGGGTATTTTTGTCATATGTTATAATGCCTCTTTCTTATTACATTATCGTCATTATACTATTATAAAACGGATTTTCCTATATGTTTCTTAACGATTGAACTTTGTCAGCCGGTACGGTAGAATTACGATTGTGACCGGGGAAGATATCCGGCCGGAGGCAAGGGATGGTAATAGAATGCATTGGTCTTCCCGGAAGCGGTAAGACAGAACTCACAGAGCTGATCGGGAAGGAACTGAAACGGAGAGAAGTCGACTATGTCAACGTCTCCGCGGGTCTCAGGCGCAGTATCAGCTGGAAGTTTTTGAGAGCAGTAGCGGGTTTGCTGATCTTTCTGAGCGCTGAAGCGAGGTGGCTGCGTGACAGGCTGCGCGGAATCCTGCAGAAAGAGGGGGCAGCCGGCAGCTTTGGGGTTTATGATGATGAAAAGCGAGTGATCAGAAGTCTGGCGGTCTGTTCATTCTGGTATCGGAGAATGATCAGATCCCACAGGATCTTTCTGTTTGACGAGGGGATGGTCCATACGCTGATGATGTTCTGTGCGGATCACAGAATTGCGGAAGATGCTTTTAGAAAGATGACCGCTGCATCAGAGAAAGGAATCCGCAGCGCGAGGCTGGTGATCTCCTGTGAGGATGCGTCTGAGGAACGGGACGACTTTGCAAATGAATATGAGAGGCTCCGGAAAGCATACGGAAGAGATTCCCGTGTTCTGGAGATCAGCAGGGAGGAAGAGAACCGGAAGAAACTCTCCAGGGTCTTTGGCAGGATCCGGCAGATTCTCACAGATGCAGAGGAAAGGGGAACAAGGTAAGAGCTTCGGAACGGAGCAGGTTTATATAGTAAGGCAATGAAAAAAGCAGGATTTCTATTGAAATCCTGCTTTTATGATCTGTCAGTGGAAAATCCCGTCACTTTACCGTCGCTTTGAAATAGGCGTCGACACCGTTTAAGAGACCGCTCACCATCTTTTGTTTATAAGCAGAAGTCTGCATCAGCGGATCTTCTCTCTCATTGGTCATGTAGCCGAGCTCCACCAGCGTGGTTGGCACTTTACTCCAGTTGTTTGCGATCATATCATCTCTTTCCCATACGCCCTCGTTATAACAGCCGACGGCGGCGACATAATTTTTCAGGATCAGGTCGGACAGAAGCCGGGACTTCTTGTACATTGCAGGGACAAACTCGTTATCTCTGGTGATGCAGATTGTCATTGCGCCGTTCTTGGAATGATCTTTGGGAGCCGCGTTGGCATGGACCCGCAGAAAGATCGCCGCGTTATTGTCATTTGCCACCTTGGCACGGTCAACACAGCTGTATTTACCGCTGTTGGTGGTGCGGACCATGACGACCTTATAACCTCTGGCTTCCAGCTTGTCCCTGAGCATGAGAGAGACATCGAGCACCAGTTCATACTCGTGAAGACCGTTCGTTATGCTTACAGCGCCATAGTTGTCGGCATCCCTCATCTCATCGGAGCCGGGACCGAGCGGAACTTTTCCGTCCGGAATCTCCGAGGAGTGGCCGGGATCAATGACGATCACGTTTTTAGAAGTCCAGTCTTCCTGCAAAGCGCCTCCCTGCCCAAACGCACACGCCCTGCCGTCAATCACATGGAACCCGCGCAGCATAGCCCCTTCACCGGGACAATCCGCCATAACACCGCCGTCAGCGAAAAAGTAAGTTCGTTCCCCGATCGTCTGCCAGCCGGTTGCCATAACACCGCTCGCGTTCATGAAATACCAGTTGTTTCCTGACTTTTGCCATCCTGTCAACATGCCGCCGCCAGAGTTGAAAAGATACCATTGTCCGTCTATTTTTTGCCATCCGGTCGTCATGGCGCCGCTCTGAGCGAGATAATAGTACCAGTTTCCCAGAGAGAGCCAACCGGTCTGCATGACGCCGTCCTCATTAAGGTAATACCATTTGCCGCCAACCTTCTGCCAATCGGTCTGCATGGCACCGCCGGGGCCGAAGAGATACCACTTTCCGTCTATTTTTTGCCATCCGGTCGCCATGGCGCCGCTCTGAGTAAGATAATAGTGCCAGCTTCCCAGAGAGAGCCAACCGGTCTGCATGACGCCGTCCCCATTAAGGTAGTACCATTTGCCGCCAACCTTCTGCCAACCGGTCTGCATGGCACCGCCGGGGCTGAAGAAATACCATTTCCCGTCAACTTTTTGCCATCCTGCCTGCATGACTCCGTCTTCGTCAAAATAATACCAGACCCCTTCGATTTTCTGCCAGCTTGTCAGATAGTCACCTTCCGAATTGCAGTAGTACCATTTTCCGTCCATACGGATCCATTTGCCGCCGGTATCGGCGTGAACGCCGATGGCAGGGGAGAGCAGCAGGACCAGGAGCAGGAGAAGCAGGGGGAGGGTTCTGAGTTTACTATTCATAATATCCTTTCAAAAAAGACAGCAGCTTACAATGTATAACAAATACATTCTACAATAGTTTTTGGTATTCTGCACAAAATAGATGATATAGTATACTGACTATAGCAGAGGTATTTGGAAAAGGAGAGGACGGAGAAATGGGGAGAACGAACCTGGTTCTGATAGGGATGCCGGCTTCGGGAAAGAGCACGGTCGGCGTTATTCTTGCGAAAGTGATCGGCTACGACTTTATAGACACGGATATCCTGATCCAGAAAGCTGAGAAGAAACGTCTGTCCCAGATCATCGAGGAGATCGGCGTCGATGGGTTTCTCGAAGTGGAGAACAGGGTGAACGCAGCAGTCGAGGCGGACCACTGCGTGATCGCTACAGGAGGCAGCGCCGTCTATGGAGAGGAGGCTATGCGCCACTTTAAAAAGATAGGGCACATCATGTATCTGAAAACTGACTTTGACACGATCAGCAGGAGACTTAAAAATATCAAAAAGAGGGGGGTCGCACTCAAGGAAGGGCAGACTTTGCGGGATCTCTACGATGAGAGAGTGGTTCTGTATGAGAAATACGCGGACACGGTCATTGAGGAGACCGGGGACGCGGAGGATGTTGTCGTCAAGATCCTGACGATCATTGATAAAGGCTGATGCGATGAAAAAAGGACCGGCTCCACACGGAGCCCGGTCCTTTCGTTTGTCCGGCAATGATCATCACCGGATCTTCTGTGCATGTTCCGCATTGGTGTCGGAAATGATGTAGTGAGGACGGTGTTTGGTCTCCATATAGGTCTTAGCCAGATACTGCCCGATGATCCCGAGACAGAACAGCTGCAGGCCGCCGATAAAAATGATCACGCAGATCGTGGAGGCCCAGCCGGCAACCGGGTCGCCCCAGATCAGCCGGCGGATGACGATAATGACCAGGAAGAGGAAGGAAAAGATTGTCATCATTATTCCGAACCAGGAGGCGATGCTGAGCGGTGCGTTGGAAAAATTGATGATGCCGTCAATGGCATATTTGAACAGTTTCCAAAAACTCCACTTGGTCTCTCCCGCGACGCGTTCTATATTCTCATAGGGAAGCCAGTAGGCCTTAAAGCCGACCCAGCCGAAAATTCCCTTGGAAAAGCGGTTGTATTCACCCATGGAGAGAATGGCATCTTTCATGTCCCGGGTCATCAGCCGGAAATCTCTCGCTCCGTCCACGATATCCGCGTCAGAGATCCTGTTGATCAGGCTGTAGAACCTGCGTGCGAACCAGCTTCGGACCGGCGGCTCGCCGGCTCTGTCTGCGCGCCTTGTCGCAACACTGTCGTATTCGCCTGACTCCAGTATCCGTACCATTTCGGGGAGAAGGGACGGCGGATCCTGCAGATCGGCGTCCATGACAGCGACGTAATCGCCCCGGGCGTTGCAGAATCCAGCGTACATGGCGGCTTCTTTACCGAAGTTTCTGGAGAAGGAATAGTAGAATACGCTGGGATCTGCGGCGGCCAGTTCCTTCATGACGGTCAGAGTCTTATCCTTTGAACCGTCATTGATCAGAATAAGCTCATAATCGCAGTCCATATTTTTGAGGACCGATACAGTTTCCCGGTAAAAGAGAGGGAGTGCATCTTGTTCATTATAGCAGGGTACGATAAGTGATAAGAGCATGATCTTGATTCCTTTCTTCTGTCCATAGTACCATTTTTTTTCCAAAAGAGATAGAATGAGAATGGAGCAAAAGCAAGTTTTAGACAGAAGCAGCATTACAGCCGGCCCCTTTAATGGGCCTTCATGGAAAGCGGTGGTACTTTAATGAGCGAAAACACAGATTATCAGAAAATGGATAGAGACGCGCAGCCCAGCTGCGTAGTTGGAATCGGAGCTTCGGCAGGGGGATTGGAAGCGCTGCAGCAGTTTCTTACATTTCTTCCCGGCGATACGGGAATGGCGTTCGTCATCATCCAGCATCTGTCGCCCGATCACAAGAGCCTTTTGGCGGATATATTGAGCAAGGACACGGCTATGCCCGTGGTGGAAGCGCAGGATGGCATGCGCGTAAAGCGCAACCATATCTATATGATCCCGCCCAAGTACAATCTGGAGATCGTCTCCGATGTGCTCCGCCTCAAAGAATACAATCACAGAAATATCAATCATCCGATCGATGTCTTTTTCCGTTCTCTGGCTGCGGCTTATGAGAACAGGGCGGTGGCAGTCATCCTGTCCGGAACCGGATCCGACGGCACAAACGGGATCCGTTCTATTAAAGACAAAAACGGCGTTATCATCGTGCAGGCACCGGAGAGCGCAAAATTTGACGGTATGCCGAGAAACGCCATTGCCACCGGTTTTGTGGACATGGTCCTTACACCGGACAGCATCGCGAGAGAGATGAGACACATCGCGGCTTCCACGGTGGATGCCGGCAACAGGCTGCAGCTGAGCGACGGCGACCTTATGGTGCAGGTATTCTCGATCCTTCGCAATGTCACAAATGTCAATTATACGTATTACAAACAGACTACGATCCTGCGCCGCATAGAAAGGCGTATTGTGGTCACTCATAACCGGAACCTCCAGGAATACGTGAAGTATCTGTCCAACAATCCGGACGAGGCGAGGCTTCTGGCCAAGGAAGTCCTGATCGGTGTGACCAGTTTCTTCAGGGATCCTGACTATTTTGAAGTGCTCAAGGACCGGGTGATCTACGACCTGGTCAAAAACGCGACGCCGACAGATCAGCTCCGTGTATGGGTGACGGGCTGCTCCACAGGTGAGGAAGCCTATTCCATTGCGATCCTGTTCGCGGAAGTAATGGATGAGCTCGGCGTGCGAAGAGATGTGAAGATCTTTGCTACGGATCTGGACGCGGATTCCATAGCAGTAGCAGGCAGAGGCATCTACGGCGACAACATCAGCGAGGATGTGAGCGTGACGCGCCTTAGCCGCTATTTCAGCCGCAAGGGAAACCGCTATGTTGTCGGCCATGAGATCCGCAAGATGATCGTGTTCGCGCAGCACAATGTTTTTCAGGATCCGCCTTTCGGAAAACTTGACCTGATCAGCTGCCGGAATCTGCTGATCTATTTCCAGAATATACTTCAGAGAAACCTGTTCGCGATCTTCCACATGGCGCTGAACGACAGGGGATACCTGTTCCTTGGAAGAAGCGAATCGGTGATCGATTATGACGACGTCTTCAGGGTGGTGTGCGCCAATGAGAAGATCTTTGTGCACAACGCGTCAGGCAAGGCGCCCTCCCATGAACACATTACCTATACGATGCAGGAAGTGGAGAAGAATATGGGCTCCGTCGGGATCCTGCACAGTGTGTCGGAGCCGGATCTGTCTTATAATTCGGCGGAACTGGATACCCGCATTCTGGAGATGCTGATGCCGGCGAGCGTCCTGGTGGATGAGAAGAACCAGCTCGTCCACACATACGGGAACTGCAAGGAGTTTATCACGCTGCCGGTCGGAGCGGTGACTCTGGATATTTTTAATCTGGTAAAACCGGAACTTAAGATCGCAGTCTCCAAGGCGCTCAAGGAGTCCAGGGAGAAGCAGGAACGGGTAGCCTACGAGGGAGTACCGGTGAAGATCGGGGAACAGCGGGAGACGATCTCCCTGGTGGGACAGCCGATCCGTGACCGGCTCGGCTCGGAGACGGGCATGACCGTCATCGCTTTCCTGAGAACAAATGAGCAGCCCAGCGAGATCAATCTGGAGAAGTATAAGGCCGAGACCGCGGCCTCGGAGAGGATCACGGACCTGGAGAAAGACCTGCATGTGGCGCAGGACAATCTGAAAAAGACTGTGACGGAACTCGAGAGCGTCAACGCGGAGCTGCAGGCGGCCAACGAGGAGCTCCTTACGGCCAATGAGGAACTGCAGAGTTCCAACGAAGAGCTTCAGAGTGTAAATGAGGAGCTCTATACAGTCAATTCAGAATATCAGACCAAGGTCAACGAGCTCGCGACTCTCAACGACGATATGGCCAATTTCCTGTCCACGACGCTTGTCGGTATCATCATGGTTGACAGAAACCTGAATATCCGCAAGTTCACGGAATACATTTCGTCGGAATTCCACATGGAAGATCAGGATGTAGGGCGGTCTCTGCGCTACATTGCTTTCAATTTTGCCACCATCGATCTTATCGCTCTGTGCAAACAGGTGCTGGCCACGATGAAGCCGATCGAGAAGAACTGCGCTTCCGTAACAGGCAAGACATATCTGGTCAGGATCGCTCCCTATAAAGCGGTCGAGCGGGAAAAGGAGAGAGACTACCATATTCCGGATGCCCGGATACTGGAGATCGAGGATAAGGAAGAGGAGTCGGGACTGAGAGGTCTTGTGATCACATTTGTGGACACTACGAAGCAGGTCAATGACCAGCAGCAGATCGAGGAGATGGCCAAGGCGCTCCGCGCCGCGGTCCAGTCCG
>Ga0256405_10006225_pt1 | contig 19405 bp, 11 predicted proteins | sample RumenRJG_02DNA_FD_189096 | JGI IMG/M metagenome (GOLD analysis project Ga0256405, IMG submission 189096) | Bovine rumen microbial communities from Lethbridge, Alberta, Canada - RJG_02 | ecosystem: Host-associated > Mammals > Digestive system > Stomach > Rumen | place: Canada: Alberta... | reverse complement strand
ATTTAGAACATCTTGTACAGCTGCAATGCGTTCTTCATCTGTTAATTTCCTTCGTGACATAAAATACCCCCTTAGACTTTTCACACTTTTTGTTTTTTCGTGTGTCTACTCTAAGGGGATTATATCAACCTGCGGCTCTTCTTATGCTTATATGCAATGCTATTCTCACGTTCCGCTCTCTCCATAATTCGAGAGAACTCTCGCTGAGGGATCATTTACATTACAGCCTTCCCACTCCTTGTTAGGCATCCAGAAATCTGCCACCATTTCGCTGTTGCCTTGATAGTATTTCTCAAATATCTCGCGGTAAAGCAGCGACTCCTTTGTAAACGGACGGGCATGGGTGTATTTTGTGCGCAGAAGCTCGTATTCCTCATCTGAGTAATAATTCTCAGCATATTCTTTAAGATAGTCCACCATTGAATGTCCGACCGCGTCGGAAAATGCAGCCTTTTCACGGTAGAGTATATCATGCGGCAGATAGTCCCCTTCAAATGCGTGACGAAGCAGATATTTTCCCTTGTTATACTTGTTCATTTTCATTTCAGGCTCGACTGCCATAACGTATTTCACAAAATCAAGATCACCAAATGGCACTCTCGCTTCAAGCGAATTTACTGAGATACACCTGTCCGCGCGGAGAACATCGTACATATGCAGCTCGCGTACTCGCTTGACAGATTCCGCCTGAAAAGCCTCAGCTGACGGAGCAAAATCAGTGTACTTATAGCCAAAAAGCTCGTCTGAGATCTCTCCTGTAAGAAGTACACGTATGTCGGTCTGTTCGTGGATAGCTTTGCAAAGAAGATACATTCCCATGCTTGCACGGATAGTGGTTATATCATAAGTTCCAAGCAGATGTATTACATCTTCCAGTGCGCCGATAACATCGTCCTTCGTAATAATGACCTCTGTGTGTTCACTGCCGATATAGTCTGCGACCTGCTTTGCATATTTCAGGTCGATAGCATCGGTGTTCATACCTATAGCAAATGTACGTATCGGCTTATCACTGTTACGCTGAGCAATAGCGCATACAAGCGAAGAATCAAGTCCGCCCGACAGCAGAAATCCAACCTTTGCGTCTGCATCAAGACGCTTTTTTACGCCTGCCACAAGCTTATCATGAATGTTTGCACATACTGTTTCTATATCATCATGAATGACGTTTTCCACTTCCGTTACATCACAGTAACAGTGGAATTCTCCGTTTTTGTAGTAATTTCCAGGAGGAAACGGCATTATCTTTTTGCATATCTTCACAAGATTTTTGGCTTCACTTGCAAATACGATGCTCTCCCCGTCAAAGCCGTAATACAGCGGACGTATACCGATAGGGTCACGGGCAGCTATAAAGGTATGCTTCTCATGATCGTAGATGATGCAGGCAAACTCAGCATCAAGCATTGAAAACATTTCCGTGCCGTACTCCTTATACAGAGGCAGCAGTATCTCGCAATCACTGTCACTGCGGAAACTGTACCCCTTTGAAATAAGCTCATCACGCATTTTCCTGAATCCGTATATCTCACCGTTGCAGACAGCGTAATTTCCGTCAAGCTCAAAGGGCTGCATTCCCTGTGGAGTAAGTCCCATTATTGAAAGGCGCTGGAATCCCAGAACACCGTACTTCAGGTCGATTATCCTCTCGTCATCGGGACCTCTCGAAACTGTAGCCGTAAGTCCCTCCGAAACCTTCTGCATACCGCTGCCTGAGCCGCAGTATCCCATTATCGTACACATTTTCTATTCCTCCGAATTATTGTTATATGAAGAGCCTGTATCGCCATTGATAAAAGCCCCTAAAAATGTCAGCCATGTATTTTTTCGTCAAATTTGTTCTTACTTCCTGCACCTGTGATGTCCACGGGATACTCACCCGTAAAGCATCCGCTGCAATAACCGCACTTTCCGTCTATAAGCTCGCCCAGAGAATCAACGGGCAGATATGCCAGTGAGTCCGCGCCGATATATTCTGCAATTTCCTCAGTGGAGCTGCATTTTCCTGCAATAAGGTTCTCCTCCGAATCTATATCCGTGCCAAAATAGCAGGAGTGCAGAAAAGGCGGAGATGATATGCGGACGTGTACCTCATTTGCACCTGCATCGCGCAAAAGCTTCACTATCCTTGCACTGGTAGTACCGCGCACTATTGAATCATCTATCATTATAACGCGCTTGCCTGCAACACTCTCTCTGACTGCATTCAATTTTATCTTCACGGCATTTTCACGCTGAGCCTGCTGAGGCTGGATAAAGCTGCGTCCTATGTATTTGTTTTTTATAAATCCGATACCATAAGGGATACCGCTTTTATTTGCATATCCCAGAGCCGCATCAAGACCTGAATCAGGAACTCCGATGACTATATCTGCCGGCACAGGACTGTGCTCTGCAAGAAGTCCGCCTGCTTTCATTCTTGCGTGGTGGACTGATATCCCCTCGATAACCGAATCGGGACGAGCAAAATAGATATACTCAAAAATGCAGATATTCTTGGATTTTCCGCAGTTCGTCCTGATAGAACGAATGCCTTCCCTGCCTATGACAACTATTTCACCTGCTTCGACCTCGCGTATGAACTCCGCTCCTACTGTTTCAAGAGCGCATGACTCGGAAGCCACAACATATGCATCATCATGCGTTCTTCCGATACAAAGCGGACGAAAGCCGTCAGGGTCACGAAATGCAATGAGCTTCGTAGCAGTCATAAGTATGCAGGAATATGCTCCCCTCAGACGTGGCATTGCACGTTCAACCGCTTCCTCTGTCGAATTGCAGTTAAGGCGCTCACGCACTATCTCATAGGCAATAGCCTCAGTATCAGATGTGCCGTGAAAAATAGCTCCCGACATCTCAAATGAGCGTCTGAGTTCCGCTGCATTCACAAGATTTCCGTTATGGACAAGTGCCATATTACCCTTGATATGACGTATTACAAGGGGCTGGATATTGTTAGGATTATGTCCGCCCGTAGTTGAATAGCGGACGTGACCGACTGCCATATTTCCTTTGCCGAGCTTGTCAAGCTCCTCACGGCTGAACACCTCGGAAACAAGTCCGTCCGCCTTTTTCTGTCTGAAAACTCCGTCATCACAAACCGCGATACCACAGCTTTCCTGACCGCGATGCTGGAGTGCGTATAGTCCGAAATATGCTGATGAAGCGGGATCGGCACAGCCATTTTCGTATATGCCGAAAACACCGCATTCCTCGTGTATGGAATCAAACATTTTACACCTCTTATAAATACTGCTCGTTTATCCTGTCTATCAACTCAAGAGCCGCAATGCTTTTCTTCTTGCGCTTGTTCATGGCGTACTGCTCAACGTAGGCATGGGCTTCGCTTTCAGTCATACCCTTGTACTCCATAAGCATGAATTTTGCCTTGTCGATAGTCTGTATCTCCCTTATCTTTTCTTCAAGCCGCAGATTTTCGCTGTAAAGCTTCAGCGACCGCGTAACAGCAATTTCCAGTGTCTTTACCAGCTGATACAGAAGCGTTCTGCTGAACGGCTTACCGACGATGATAATGCCGCACTTTTCCGCGTGTTCGCTTATTTTTTCAACGTGTTCTTCCTTTATCATAAAGATACAGTTGGCGGCTGTTTTTTCAATTATATACTCCGCAAGCTCAAAACCCGATTCGTCCATGAGGGGTGAATTTATCACTGCCAGCTCCACAGCAGGTTCTTTATCGAGATAGCTCTTTGCCTGATAGGCAGATTCCACCAGCTTAGGGGTACATTGGAATGAGTCTCGCAGAAAACTAACGAGAGCATCAGAGGCGCTTTTGCTGCTTGATATTACAAGTACCTTTTCCAAAGCCTGCCTCCGTTATAAACTGTAAAAATACTTTTGATTCTCATATGCTTCCTTGTCATATGCTGTTGAAAACTCCTTCCACTCAGCCTTACTGTGAGCAATGAGCGTTTCAAGGATATTTGAAGGGATATACTTGCCGACAAACTCCGATTTTTCTGCAATTTCTGCGGCTTCTTCAAGGGTTGCGGGAAGTCTTCCCGTGCTTTCATTTTCAGTTGGAAGAGCTGTATTTTCGCCTATTCCCTCGAGTGCTGCGTATATCATAAGCCCGAATGCAAAGTATGGATTGCAAACACAGTCAGCCGCTCTCAGTTCCACAGGAGTTTCAGCACTATCGGGATTCATTCTGATAAGCTGTGAGCCCTCGTCAGATGCCCAGAGTATATCACGCGGCGCTTTGAATTCACCGAGTCTTTCATAGGAATTGACAGTTGAATTAGTGAAAAGAGTAAAATCTCTGATCTGCTTCATTATGCCTGCCGCTGCACTTTTCAGCTCGTCGTCCTTAGGTATGCTCTTCTCATCAAGAAGGTCACTGTCTTGGAAGACATTGAAGCTGATATGCATACCGTTGCCGCAGTCATTTCTCAGCGGCTTTGGCATAAAGCTTGCGTGTACGCCGTGAGTTTCCGCAATTGATTTTACCGCAGACTTAAAGCTGAGGAATGTGTCCGCAGCTTTAAGCGCAGATGAAGCATTAAAGTCTATTTCGTGCTGTCCGCATCCGCTCTCGTGGCGCGATGACACGGGATGAATGCCCATTTGTTCAAGAGTAAGGCAGACATCACGGCGGATATTCTCGCCCTTGTCATCGGGTGCAGTATCGCAGTAGCCCGCATTGTCATGCGGAATTTTCGTAGGTATACCGTTCTCGTCATTCCTGAAAAGCATAAACTCGCATGAAGTGCCGAAGCGGAAGCAATATCCGGCAGAAACTGCCGCCTTCATGGCTTTTTTCAGGAAATATCTGCCATCGCCCTCAAATGGTGTACCATCCTTGTAGCGGATATAGCAGAACATACGTATAACTCTGCCCTGCTGTGGTCTCCACGGCAGAACTGTCATGGTCTGCGCATCGGGGAAGAGAAATATATCCCTTCCGTTGGCAGCTTCAAAGCCCGATATTTTCTTTGCAGCAATTCTCACACCGCGCTCGAATGTTGCAGCAAGCTCTGATGAAAGTATGGATATGTTTTTCAGCCTTCCGTGGATATCGCAGAAGGTAAGCTTTACGAACTTAACGTCATTTTCCTCTATATACTGTAATATTTCATTCTCTGAATATATCATTTCTTCCTCCGTTACAGATTTGTATAGCCCATAAGGTATCTGTCCGTTTCTGCGGCAGCATCTCTGCCCTCGCGGATAGCCCTTACAACAAGTGACTGACCGATGTGCATATCTCCTGCTGTAAATACCTTTGGAATATTAGTAGCATGATTTCCGTTTTCAGTCTTTACGTTTGTACGCTGGTCAAGTTCAACGCCGAATGCCTCTGCAACATAGCTCTGACACCCCAGGAAACCTGCTGCAATAAGACAAAGCTCACATGGAAGTACTTCTTCACTTCCTGCAATTTCCTTTGGTACTCTCCTGCCGCTTTTCTCATCGGTGACAAATTCCAGCTTCACTGTTCTGACAGCTGACAATGCACCATTTTCGTCCTTGATGAACTCCTTGACCGTGGTCGTGTATATCCTCGGATCATGTCCGAATACAGCTATCGCTTCCTCCTGACCGTAGTCCGTCTTGCAGACTCTCGGCCATTCGGGCCACGGATTATTTTCTGCTCTTTCATCAGGCAGTTTCGGCATCATTTCAAGCTGAACAACTGACTTGCAGCCATGACGGACTGATGTACCGACACAGTCATTTCCCGTATCGCCGCCGCCGATGATAACGACGTTTTTATCCTTTGCGGAAATGTATCTGCCGTCTGACAGATCAGAGTCAAGCAGACTCTTTGTGGTCGCTTTAAGGAAATCGACTGCAAAGTAAATACCGCTTGCATCTCTTCCCTCAGCCTTAATATCACGGGGATTTGATGATCCGCAGGCAAGAATAACAGCATCGAATTCCTGCATTATCTTATCAGACGAAACATCTGCACCTACATTGGCATTTGTCACAAATTCAACGCCCTCAGACTTCATAAGCTCAGTGCGGCGTTCGATGATACGCTTTTCCAGCTTCATATTCGGTATACCATACATCAGAAGTCCGCCGATACGGTCAGAGCGCTCAAAAACAGTGACACTGTGTCCGCGCTTGTTGAGAGTATCAGCTGCGGCAAGTCCCGACGGACCTGAACCGATGACAGCGACCTTTTTACCGCTGCGCACCTTTGGTATCTGAGGCTGCATAAGACCGCTCTCAAAGCCGTATTCGATAATAGATCTCTCGTTCTCCCTGACTGTCACAGGAGAGCCGTCAAGTCCGCAGGTGCAGGCTTTTTCGCAAAGTGCAGGGCAGACTCTTGACGTGAATTCAGGGAAGTTATTAGTCATCATCAGGCGGCTGAGCGCCTGTTCTTTCTGTCCGTGATAAATAAGATCGTTCCACTCAGGGATAAGATTGTTAAGCGGACAACCCGAGATCATTCCGCAAAGCATTTTTCCGTTCTGACAAAAAGGGATCCCACAGTCCATACATCTTGCCGCCTGCTCACGGCGCTGTTCATCGTCAAGCGGAATGTGGAACTCATTGAAGTCCTTTATTCGCTCAGACGGTTCTTTTGCAGCTGTTTCGCATCTTGTATATTCAAGAAAACCTGTAGCTTTTCCCATTTCTCACGCCTCCTTTCTGATAAGCTCAAAGGCTTCTATCTCAGCTTTTTCGTGTGATATGCCTGATTTTTCAAGCTTGCTTACAGTACTTTGTATCTTTGCATAATCATGAGGTATTACTTTCTTGAACCTCGGGATATAGCTTTCAAAATCAGCAAGTATAGCTTTTGCTTTTTCTGAATCTGTAGCCTGTGCGTGTTCTTCAATAATGGTCTTCAGTTCAGAAATATCATCGTCAGCTATTACAGCTTCAAGTGATACGAGGGACTTGTTCAGTCTTGTGTACAGATCATGCTCCTCATCGAGAACATAGGCGATACCGCCCGACATTCCTGCTGCGAAATTCTTTCCCGTTCTGCCGAGGATAACTGCGCGTCCGCCTGTCATATACTCGCAGCCGTGGTCGCCTGTACCCTCGCAGACAGCGACAGCTCCCGAGTTTCTCACGCAAAAACGCTCACCTGCAATGCCATTGATGAAAGCCTTTCCCGAAGTAGCACCGTAGAGTGCCACATTTCCGACAATGATATTCTCATCAGCCTTGAAAGCCGATTTTTTCGGCGGATAAAGCACAAGCTTGCCGCCTGAAAGTCCCTTGCCGAAGTAGTCATTGCTGTCGCCGCAGAGCTCCAGAGTAAGTCCCTTTGGAACGAATGCACCGAAGGACTGTCCGCCGCTTCCGCTGCACTTTACTGTGAAGGTGTCGTAAGGGAGGGCGTTCTCGCCGTGGATACGGGTTATCTCAGCACCTGTGAGAGTTCCCACAGAGCGGTCTGTATTGACAACATCTATTGAAATGCTTTTTGCCGACCCGTTTTTCAGAGCGCTTCCCAGCTTCTTCATTATAACACGGTGGTCTATAGTGCTGTCAAGTGCAAAATCATAAACATCTGCTGAATCAAAGTGCTGTTTGCTGTCATTGATTTTTCCACCAAGTATTGCTGAAAAGTCAATACCATGAGTATCTTTTTTCGGTGCAAGCAGATCGGTGCGTCCAACAAGTTCGTCAACTGTACGGATACCGAGCTTCGCCATATATTCGCGGAGCTCCTGTGCTATGAAGTGCATGAAGTTCACGATATACTCCGGCTTTCCGCGGAAACGCTTTCTCAGCTCGGGATTCTGCGTTGCGATACCCATTGGGCAGGTATCAAGGTTGCAAACTCTCATCATGACGCAGCCCATTGTAACGAGCGGAGCTGTTGCGAAGCCGAATTCCTCCGCACCAAGAAGGGCTGCTATCAGAACATCTCTTCCCGTCATGAGCTTGCCGTCAGTCTCTATGCGTACTCTTGAACGCAGACCGTTGAGCATAAGTGTCTGGTGAGCCTCGGCAAGTCCGAGCTCCCACGGAAGTCCTGCATTATAGATCGAGCTTCTCGGTGCAGCACCAGTACCGCCGTCATATCCCGAGATAAGTATTACCTGAGCTCCTGCCTTTGCAACACCTGCTGCAACAGTTCCAACACCTGCCTCCGAAACCAGTTTTACGGAGATCCGAGCCTTGTCGTTGGCATTTTTCAAGTCGTAGATGAGCTGTGCAAGGTCCTCGATCGAGTAGATATCATGATGCGGCGGCGGCGAGATAAGTCCCACACCTGCGGTCGAATGACGAGTCTTTGCTATCCACGGATACACCTTGCCTGACGGAAGATGACCGCCCTCACCGGGCTTTGCGCCCTGTGCCATTTTTATCTGTATCTCCTGTGCAGAAACGAGGTATTCGCTTGTAACGCCGAAGCGTCCCGAAGCTACCTGCTTTATCGCAGAGCATCTGTCAGACGTTAATCTGTCCGGACTTTCACCGCCCTCACCGCTGTTGGATTTTCCTCCTATGCGATTCATCGCAACTGCCATACATTCGTGAGCCTCCTGCGAGATAGAACCGTAGGACATAGCTCCCGTCTTGAAACGTTTACAGATACTCTCAACGGGCTCAACTTCTTCGACGGGAATACCGCCGCTCTCGTCAAATCTGATGTCAAGAAGACTTCTCAGTGTAAGCTCGTTGTCCTCACGGGTGAGACATTCGCTGTATTTTTTGAAAGTGTCATAGCTTCCGGTCATTGCAGCCTGCTGAAGAAGGTGAATAGTCTCGGGAGTGTAGAGATGTTCGGACTTTCCGCTGCGAAGCTTATGGCTTCCTGCACTTGAAATATTATCATTTACCGAGAGTCCGAGCGGATCAAAGGCAGCAGTGTGGAGCTTTTCGGTACGGTGGCTGATATCCGAAAGACCTATGCCGCCAATACGGCTGACAGTTCCAGAGAAATACCTGTTTATCAGCTCCGATGAGATGCCGACAGCTTCAAACAGCTTGCTTCCCTGATAGGACTGTATGGTGGAAATTCCCATTTTCGAGGCGATCTTGACTATACCGTGAAGAACAGCGGAGTTATAGTCGTCCTCAGCTGCGTAAAAGTCCTTGTCAAGTGAACCGTCCTCGATGAGTGAACGAATAGTTTCGTGAGCGAGATAAGGATTTACCGCACAAGCGCCGTATCCGAGAAGTGCCGCAAAATGATGTACTTCACGGGGCTCTGCGGATTCGAGTATCATTGCAACAGCAGTACGCTTTTTCGTGGAAACAAGGTGCTGCTGAAGCGCTGAAACTGCAAGAAGTGACGGTATAGGACAGTGAAATTCGTCCACACCGCGGTCGGAAAGGATCAGGATAGTCGCACCGTCACGGTAGGCTTTGTCAGCCTCTATAAACAGCATTTCGATAGCTTTTTCAAGTGGTGTACCAATGTAATAGGTTATCGGGATAACTGCACTTTTCAGTCCTTCTGAACTAAGTGCCTTTATTTTCAGCATATCAGTTTCCGTAAGTATGGGATTCTCGATCTTCAGAACATGACAGTTCTCAGGACGTTCTTCAAGAAGATTGCCGTCCTTGCCTATGTAAACACTTGTATCGGTAACTATTTCCTCACGGATAGCGTCAAACGGAGGATTTGTCACCTGTGCAAAAAGCTGGCGGAAGTAATTGAAAAGCGGAGGCGACTGCTTATCAAGCGGCGGAAGAGGTATGTCACTTCCCATGGAAGCGATAGGCTCAGCTCCTTTTTCAGCCATTGGCAGGATAGATGTACGGATATCCTCATAGGAATAGCCGAATGCTTTTTGCAGCCTTGCAAGTTCATCGCCCGAATAGGTCTGAACACCCTTGTTCGGGATATGAAGATCGTGAAGGCGGACAAGATTAGCGTCGAGCCATTCGCCGTACGGCTGACGAAGCGCATAAAATGACTTTATCTCATCGTCCTCGATTATACGTCCCTGTTTTGTATCTGCAAGGAGCATCTTTCCGGGACGGAGGCGATCCTTTTTAACAACATTTTCCGCAGGAATATCGATACAGCCTGTCTCAGATGAAAGTATAAGATATCCGTCACTTGTGATACAGTAGCGTGACGGGCGAAGTCCGTTTCTGTCGAGGACAGCTCCCATAACATCGCCGTCAGAGAATATGATAGATGCAGGACCGTCCCACGGCTCCATCATAGTTGCGTAGTACTGGTACAGGTCATATTTTGAGCGCGAAATGGTCTTGTCATTTTTCCATGGCTCAGGAATTGTTATCATTACTGCGAGCGGAAGCGGCATTCCCGACATCACCATAAACTCAAGAGCATTATCAAGTCTTGCAGAGTCAGAGCCGTTTACATTTATGGCAGGAAGTATCTTATACATATCATTTTTCAGCGCATTACATGACATACTTTCTTCTCGTGCAAGCATTTTGTCCGCATTGCCCGTGATAGTATTTATCTCGCCATTATGTACAATGAAACGATTCGGGTGTGCCTTCTGCCAGCTCGGATTTGTATTGGTCGAGAAACGCGAATGCACCATTGCGATAGCGGAAGTAAAGCTGTCGCTCTGAAGGTCGGTGTAGAATCTTCTCAGCTCGTCAACGAGGAGCATTCCCTTATATACGATAGTGCGACCGGAAAGTGAGCAGACATATGTATTTTCATCTGACTGCTCAAACTCACGTCTTGCGATGAATAATTTTCTGTCGAAGTCCAGTCCTCGCTGACATTCTTCGGGGCGCTTTACAAAAGCCTGCATAATATAGGGCATACTTTCAAGTGCTTTTTGTCCGAGGATCTCTGATGATACAGGAACTTTTCTCCAGCAGATCAGCTCCATGCCGTTCTTATTCACGATAAGCTCAAAAAGCTTCATAGCCTGTCTGCGCTTCATTTCACTCTGAGGAAAGAAGAACATACCAACACCGAAATCGCCTTTGCTGCCGATGTCACAGCCGAGCCTTTCAGTCTCATTTATAAAAAAGTCATACGGGATCTGTACAAGTATACCTACTCCGTCACCTGTCTTTCCCTCAGCATCCTTGCCAGCACGGTGTTCAAGCTTTTCAACGATAGTGAGGGCACTGTCAACGACATATCTCGACTGCTCACCTCTGATGTTGACAACTGCACCTATTCCGCAGTTATCGTGCTCAAATCGCGGATCATAAAGTCCCTGCTGCTCATATGGAGCTTCTGTTCTGAAATTATCCATATCATTCACTTGCCTTCCTGATGCAGAGCGCCATTGATCTGCACCGCTATAATAAAAAAGACGTTCGGGCAGACAAATAGTCTGCTCAAACGTCCTTGTTCCTGCATTTATCTTATCACTTCAAAGCAGAAATGTCAATAGGCTATTTTATCGTTTTCCCACTTTCGTGGAAATTCAACAGTTATTTTTCGCTAACATCAATACGAAAATGTACAATACGTCAATTTTTGAAAAAGCTATTGACAAATCGCTCCGAGAGGGCTATAATGGCATTGTAAACAGCAAGGGCGCTGCAGACTATTAGTCTGCGGCGCTGTTTTGGTTTTATAGCGCTAAATCCATACACAAAGGGGTGTATGATGTGCCGAGGTATCGGTGCGTCGTATGCCCCTTTAAAATTTATGCTGTAACTTTTTAAGGAGGTAATAATTATGGATGCTCAGACAATTATAGATCAATTGACTGATTACACAGACAAAACAGTATTTGGCGTATGGTTTATGATAGCGGTTGCTCTCGTATTCTTTATGCAGGCAGGTTTCGCAATGGTGGAGACTGGCTTCACCCGTGCAAAGAACGCTGGCAATATCATCATGAAAAACCTTATGGACTTCTGTATCGGTACAGTAATGTTCATAGCGATCGGCTTCGGACTTCTCCTCGGTGAAGATGTCGTAGGTCTTATAGGTGCTCCCGGATTTGATATATTCACAAGTTACGCAGATTTCCAGTGGGATCAGTTCGTATTCAACCTTGTATTCTGTGCGACTACAGCTACTATCGTTTCAGGTTCAATGGCTGAAAGAACAAAGTTCCTTTCATATTGCATTTATTCTGGTATCATAAGCGCACTTATTTATCCTGTTGAAGCACACTGGATATGGGGCGGCGGCTGGTTGGCTCAGATGGGCTTCCACGATCTCTCGGGTTCATGTGCTATCCACATGGTGGGCGGTATCTGCGCTCTTATCGGTGCTAAGATCGTTGGTCCTCGTATCGGCAAGTTCGTCAAGACCAAGGACGGCGAGATCAAGGTAAACGCTATCCCCGGACACAACCTTACGATTGGTGCTCTCGGCTGCTTTATCCTCTGGTTTGGTTGGTACGGCTTCAACCCAGCAGCAGCTTCAAGCGTTTCACAGCTCGATTCTATCTTCCTTACAACAACAGTAGCTCCTGCTGTTGCAACAGTAACTTGTATGATCTTCACATGGCTCAAATACGGCAAGCCCGATGTTTCAATGTGTCTTAACGCATCACTTGCAGGTCTTGTAGGTATCACAGCAGGCTGTGATGTTATGGATTGCTTCGGTTCTATCATGGTCGGCATCGTATCAGGTTTACTTGTGTGCTTCGGTGTATGGCTCCTTGACTATAAACTCCACATCGACGATCCTGTCGGTGCAGTTGCAGTTCACATGATGAACGGTATCTGGGGAACTATCGCAGTTGGTCTTTTTGCAACAGAGACTTCTCCCGGATATGCTATACAGCTTGAAAGCGGCGGCATTAAGGCAGAGGGACTCTTCTACGGCGGCGGCTTTGAGCAGCTTGGCTTACAGCTTCTCGGATTCGTATCAGTAGCTTCATTTGCAGCTGTTGCTATCACAATTACTTTCCTCATTATCAAGCACACTATCGGTCTCCGCGCTTCCGAGCAGGAGGAGATCATCGGTCTCGACGTTACAGAACACGGTCTTATTTCCTCTTACGCAGACTTCGCTCCCGCACTTACAGATGCAGGAATGTATGGCTACACTAAGGACGACGCTAAGAGCGTTGAAAAGGTAGAAAAGAAGAAGGATACAAAGAAGACAGAAAAGAAGCCTGCTGCTACAGTTGATGAAGCAGTAGAGGTAAAGAACTACTCCACACCTTCACCGGACGGTGCAACAAAGCTCACAAACATTGTTGTTATATTCAAACAGCAGAAACTCCAGCAGTTCATTGAGGCTATGGAGCACATCGATGTCAAGGGCATCACAGTTACAAACGTTCTGGGCTGCGGTATGCAGAACGGACAGACAAACTACTACCGTGGTGCAGCTGTTGAAATGAACCTGCTGCCTAAGGTAAAGGCTGAGATCGCAGTATGCGCAGTTCCTGTTGAAAAGGTAGTAGCTGCTGCAAAGTCAGCACTTTATACAGGCAACTACGGTGACGGAAAGATGTTCATTTACGACATCGAGAACGTTATCAAGATAAGAACAGGTGAGGAAGGATATAACGCACTCCATGATTCAGAGGAGTGGGAAAGATCATAAGCTGACTAAGGCATCTGCGGAAAAATAATCAATATTACCAATATCTCCCGACCTCCGCAGATCGCCTTTTTCATAAATGTATTTCAAGGAGCATAAGTAAATGTCAAAGTTCATTTTTGTAACGGGCGGAGTCGTTTCAGGACTCGGCAAAGGAATCACAGCAGCTTCTCTCGGAAGACTTCTCAAACAGCGCGGATACAAGGTAACGATACAGAAATTCGACCCTTATATCAATGTTGATCCGGGAACGATGTCACCATTCCAGCACGGCGAGGTATTCGTGACCGATGACGGCGCAGAGACCGATCTCGATCTGGGACACTATGAGCGCTTCGTAGACGAAAATCTTTCTGTACACTCCAATGTGACTACGGGCAAGATATACTGGAACGTCATCACAAAAGAGCGCCGCGGCGATTACCTCGGAGGCACTGTACAGGTCATTCCTCATATCACAAATGAGATAAAAGACAGAGTATACAGTGCTGCCAATGAAGCGGGTGCAGACGTTGTTATCACCGAGATCGGCGGAACTGTCGGCGACATAGAATCGACCCCTTTTCTGGAAGCGATACGTCAGGTAGGCACTGAACAGGGCAGAGAAAATGTATGCTATATACACGTTACTCTTGTGCCGTATATCGCAGGTTCTGAGGAGCTTAAATCCAAACCTACCCAGCATTCCACAAAGGAGCTTCTCTCAATAGGTATCCAGCCCGACATTATCGTATGCCGCACCGAAAAGCGTATCCCTGACGATATGGCTGAAAAGATAGCTCTCTTCTGCAATATCCGCAAGGAGGACGTTATACAGAACCTTACAGCTCCGTCGCTTTATGAGGTACCGCTCTGGCTTGAAGAAGAAGGTCTTGCACATTCGGTATGCCGTCATCTCGGAATTGCGGACAATACTCCAGATATGACAGAGTGGAATGAAATGGTACGCCGTGCAGAAAATGCACACAAAAATGTAACTATAGGACTTGTCGGAAAATATGTGGAACTCCACGACGCTTATCTGTCAGTTGCAGAAGCGCTTCGTCACGGAGGCATTGTAAATGATGCAGCAGTTGAAATAAAGTGGATAGACTCGGAAACAGTAACGCACGAGAATGCAGCCGAAACATTTGCTGACTGCGACGGTATCATCGTTCCCGGAGGCTTCGGTCACAGAGGAATTGAAGGCATGGTGGAATCAATACGCTATGCCCGTGAGAATAATGTGCCGTTCTTTGGTATATGCCTCGGTATGCAGATGTCAGTTATCGAGTACGCAAGGAATGTCTGCGGACTTGAAAATGCAAATTCAGCTGAGTTCGGAGAAACTCCATACCCCGTTATCGATATAATGGACGAACAGAAAAATATCGATCAGAAAGGCGGTACAATGAGGCTCGGACTTTATCCCTGCAAGCTTGCGGAAGGCTCGCTATGCCGCAGCATCTATGGCAGCGAACTCATCTACGAGCGTCACCGCCACCGCTATGAATTCAACAACGCATACCGCAAGGTACTCAAAGCTAACGGCCTTAACATTGCAGGTTTGTCCCCCGATGAAAAGCTGGTGGAGATAGTTGAGCTTCCCGAACATCCGTGGTTCGTTGGAGTGCAGTTCCACCCCGAATTCAAATCACGTCCCAACAAGCCTCACAGACTTTTTGCGGATTTTATAAAAGCATCGCTTGATAGAAAAGGAGAATAATTATGGAAAAGGTAACAGAATATTTTGGCTCAATGGTATTCGATGAAAGAATAATGAAGGCTACTCTTTCAGAGAAAGTTTACAAGTCTTTAAAGAGCACTATCGACAGAGGTACACCGCTCGATATTTCCGTAGCGAACGCAGTTGCTGCTGCTATGAAGGACTGGGCTATCGAAAAAGGTGCAACGCATTACACACACTGGTTCCAGCCGATGACAGGCGTTACGGCTGAAAAGCATGACAGCTTCATCACTCCTGCTCCTGACGGCAGAGTTATTATGGAGTTCTCAGGCAAGGAGCTTGTCAAGGGCGAGCCTGATGCTTCATCATTTCCTTCGGGCGGACTTCGTGCAACATTTGAAGCTCGCGGATATACAGCATGGGACCCTACTTCCTATGCCTTCATAAAAGACGGCACACTTTATATCCCTACTGCGTTCTGCTCCTACACAGGCGAAGCTCTTGATAAGAAAGTTCCGCTCCTCCGCTCAATGGAAGCTATCAACAAGCAGGCTCTGCGTATCTTAAAGCTTTTCGGAAACACAAGCGTAAAGAGCGTAAAGACCTCCGTTGGTCCTGAACAGGAATACTTCCTTGTTGACCGTGATATGTGGAAGAAGCGCAAGGACCTCATTATGACAGGCCGCACACTTTTTGGAGCTATGCCGCCTAAGGGTCAGGAAATGGACGACCATTACTTCGGCTCTATCAAGCCTCGTGTTGCCGAGTACATGGCTGACCTCGACCGCGAGCTTTGGAAGCTGGGTATACTCGCTAAGACCAAGCACAACGAGGTCGCTCCTGCTCAGCATGAGCTTGCTCCTATCTACGATACAACGAACATCGCAGCCGATCACAACCAGCTCACTATGGAGGTAATGCAGAAGGTGGCTCTCCGCCATAATCTTGTATGCCTGCTCCACGAAAAGCCATTTGCAGGCGTAAACGGCTCGGGCAAGCACAACAACTGGTCTATCTCAACAGATCAGGGCGAGAATCTGCTCTCACCCGGTGAGACTCCTGCTGAGAATGCACAGTTCCTGTTGTTCCTCGCTGCTGTTATCAAGGCTGTTGACGATTATCAGGATCTGCTCAGACTTTCTGTTGCAACAGCAGGTAACGACCACCGTCTTGGTGCAAATGAAGCTCCGCCGGCTGTTATATCCATATTCCTCGGCGATGAACTGACAGCTGTTCTTGACGCGATCGAAACTGATGCTCCATACGGCGGCACAGCAAAGGAGAAGATGAAACTCGGAGTAGATGTGCTCCCACAGTTCAGCAAGGACTCTACCGACCGCAACCGTACCTCACCTTTTGCATTCACGGGAAATAAATTCGAGTTCCGTATGCTTGGCTCGTCGAACAGTATCTCCTGCGCAAATATCCACCTCAACGCTGCCGTTGCAGAAGTTCTCAGACAGTTTGCTGATGAACTCGAAAGCGTATCCGATTTCAATTCCGCTCTTCACGAACTCATCAAGCGCACCATAAAGGAGCACAAGCGTATCATCTTCAACGGAAACGGCTACGACGATGCATGGATAGCTGAGGCTGAAAAGCGCGGACTGATGAACCTCAGAACTACTGCTGATGCAATGCCGCATATCTGCGACAAGAAAAACGTTGAGATGCTCACATCACACGGTATCTTCACCGAAGCTGAGATATTCTCACGCCGTGACATCATGCTTGAGAATTACGTAAAGACTGTGAATATCGAAGCTGTTACAATGGCAGACATGGCCCGCAAGGAAATAATCCCTGCTGTTGCTAAATTTGCAGCCGATACAGCCTCTGCGGTATCAGTGAAAAAGAGTGTTTCCAAGGCTGCCTGCAAGTATGAGACAAAGCTTGTTACCGAGCTTTCAGAGCTTATTGATGAAATGGACGCTGCAACAACAGAGCTCGAGGCTGCAATTGCAAAATTCAAGAGTATAACCGATATAATCAAGTCTTCCGAGTTTGTACGTGATACTATGCTTACAGCAATGGATAAGCTTCGCAGTGCAGCTGACAAGGCTGAAACAATGACCGCTGAGGACTACTACCCATTCCCGACATATGACAAGCTTCTTTTCGGAGTGTGATATAAATGAGATTCACAAAAATGCAGGGCTGCGGCAATGACTACATATACGTCAACTGCTTTGAGGAGAGTGTAAGCTCTCCTCAGGAGCTTGCCAAAGCCGTAAGTAACAGACATTTCGGTATCGGCTCTGACGGACTTGTACTGATCCTTCCGAGTGATATCGCTGACTGCCGTATGAGAATGTTCAACTCTGACGGAAGCGAGTCTGAGATGTGCGGCAATGCCATACGCTGTGTGGCAAAGTACGTCTATGACCGCGATATTATCCACAGCAGAAAAATATCAGTCGAAACGCTTGCAGGAATAAAGTACATAACTATAAATACTGATGAAAACGATATTGCGCGTACAATGACTGTAGACATGGGCAGACCTGTTACCGAGGCTGCCGAAATACCAGTTAATGCTGAGATATCCCCTGTTACCGACCTGAAGCTTTCGGCATACGGATGCGAGTTCACATTTACCTGCGTATCAATGGGAAATCCACACGCTGTCACCTTTATCAATGAATCTGTCAGCAGTTTTGATGTTGAGCGATTTGGAAAGAGCTTTGAAATTGACGAACATTTCCCACGCAAAGCAAATATAGAATTCGCAGAGATACTCTCCCCTACACACCTGAAAATGAGAGTATGGGAGCGCGGTGCAGGTGAAACTCTTGCCTGCGGGACAGGTACCTGTGCAACAGTTGCGGCGGCTTGTCTTAATGGGATATGTCCGCGTGAGCCTGTAACAGTCGATCTGCTTGGCGGTCAGCTGACCATAGAATGGAACGCAAAGGACGGACACATATATATGACAGGTCCCGCAGAATTCGTATTCGACGGAGAGATATAACGGAGGAAGCTATGGCTAAATTTAATGAAAATTTTCTGGAACTCAAAGAGAGCTATCTTTTCAGCGAGGTGGCAAAAAGAGTAAGCACATTCAGGGAGAAATACCCCGAAAGATCAGTTATTCGTCTTGGTATAGGCGATGTCACTCTCCCTCTCGGTAAAACAGTTGTTGAGGCAATGCGCTCAGCTGCCGAGGAGATGGGTTATGCTGAAACATTCCGCGGATATGGTCCCGAGCAGGGCTACGACTTTCTGAGAAATGCTATCGCAGGTCATTACCGCACCTTCGGTGTTGAGCTTGACGCTGACGAGATATTCGTTTCTGACGGTGCTAAGTCCGACACGGGTAACATCACCGATCTTTTCAGCAAGGATAATACCGTCCTTATCCCTGACCCCGTTTATCCTGTATATGTTGATACAAACACAATGAACGGAAGGAATATAGTATACATCAACGGAACTGCCGAGAATGATTTTCTGCCCATGCCCGACAGAAGCGTTCATGCTGACATTATTTATATATGCTCACCTAACAATCCGACAGGAGCCTGCTACAACAGGACTCAGCTGCACGAATGGGTGGACTATGCACTTGAAAATGATGCTGTTATCCTTTTCGATTCAGCGTACGAGAGCTTTGTTTCGGACGAGACACTGCCGCACTCTATCTACGAGATAGAAGGTGCGGAGCGCTGTGCAGTAGAGTTCTGCTCACTGTCCAAAACAGCAGGCTTTACAGGCACACGATGTGGATATACGATCGTTCCTAAGTCGATCACTTCCGTTGCAGCTGACGGCAGAACAATGAACCTCAACAAGATGTGGAACCGCCGCCAGTGCACAAAATTCAACGGCGTTCCTTATGTTATACAGCGTGCCGCAGAAGCAGTATTTTCGGACGATGGTATGGCGGAAGCAAGAGCGATGACTGCTGCATATATGGAGAATGCCCGTATCATCTCAGAAACTATGGAAGAGCTGAATATACGCTATACAGGAGGAATAAACTCACCATACATCTGGTTTGAGTGTCCTTTCGGAATGAACAGCTGGGATTTCTTCGACTATCTCCTTGAAAATGCAGGTGTAGTCGGAACTCCCGGGGCAGGCTTCGGCAAAAACGGAAATAACTGGTTCCGCCTGACAGCATTTAACAGCAAGGAAAATACAGTCGAAGCGATGAAGAGATTCCGTTCACTGCTCAATAAATAATTATTGCAGCATTTATCTATGCAATTAAGGCAACACCGCACAGAGATTGTGCTAAAGATGCGCCGACAGATTTTTCGTCAGATTGTATAGAAATCTTGCAGGCATACTGTCGTATGTCAAGAGATTTATGTGCAAGATGACGGAAAATA
>Ga0256405_10006224_pt1 | contig 19407 bp, 13 predicted proteins | sample RumenRJG_02DNA_FD_189096 | JGI IMG/M metagenome (GOLD analysis project Ga0256405, IMG submission 189096) | Bovine rumen microbial communities from Lethbridge, Alberta, Canada - RJG_02 | ecosystem: Host-associated > Mammals > Digestive system > Stomach > Rumen | place: Canada: Alberta... | reverse complement strand
TTAACTAATAACTTATTTGTGAAAACGAATAATTTATAAGATAGAAGTTATAAAATATAACTTATTTGTTAAAAGTTAGTTATGATAAGTTATTTCTTAAAACTTATTTTTTATAATTTAGAAGTTTTAACTTAAAACTTATTTCCTATCCCTTAGAAGTTAGAACTGATAACTTATTTCCTTTAAGTTTTAAATTAAAAGAAATAACTTAATCCTTTTAACTTATACTGAATAACTTAAATGTTATTCTTTAGAGCTTTGAATTTTTAAGTTATAAATTCATAACTGATAACTTAAAACTTATCAGATATAGGAGAATTCTTTAATGAGTGAAGTAATTGCAGTGATGAATCAAAAAGGGGGCTGTGGTAAGACAACAACCGTTGTAAATACTGCAACATCCCTAGCAGTAATGGGAAAATCTGTTTTAGTTGTGGATATGGATCCTCAAGCTAATGCCACTACAAGTTTTGGCATTGATAAGACTAAAATAGAAAATACAATATACGATGCTATCATAGGGGATATAAATGTAAAAAAAGCAACAATTCCTACGTTTATTAAAAATTTGTTTATTATCCCAAGTAATATATCCCTTAGTGGTGCTGGAATGGAGCTTTCTAAACGTGAAAATTATCACATAATCCTGAAAGAAACTCTAAAAGATGTTGTACCATTATTCGATTACATATTCATTGATTTACCTCCTTCATTAGGTGTCATAACAGTCAATGCATTAGTAGCTTCAGATAGTGTTTTAATACCTATCCAAGCTGAGTATTATGCACTTGAAGGAGTGGCTGATTTAATTAATACAATAAAATTGGTTGAAAATAGGCTTAGAAGTCCCACTCCAATTAAAGGAATTCTCCTCACTCTATATGATAGAAGAACTAGACTCAGTAAAGATGTTCACAAGGAACTTAAAAGCCACTTTGGCGAATCAAATTTATTGTTTAAAACTATTATACCAAGAAACATCAGGTTAGCCGAGGCACCAAGTTTTGGTAAACCATGTTTAATTTATGATCCAGACAGTACTGGAACAAAAGCTTACTTAAAACTAGCTAAAGAAATCATTCAACGTGACGGGGATGGTGCATAATGGCTAGAGGTCTTGGAAAAGGATTGGATTCTTTAATTCCGAATATCTATGATGAAGATTTTGACAGTAATTCTGCTCAATCTCTTGAAGATATGTTGAAAGAGGAAGAAGAAACTATTGAAAATGTTGTAGATGATATAGAATCTAAAAATGAAAAGGATAAAGAATCTAACGATGTTGAAGAGTCTGTAGAAAAAAATGAATCAAAAGAAGAAGATAAAAATGATAAAGACAATGTTACAGATTCACAAGGAAGTGAAGAAATCCAAGAAGAAGTCCCAGTTGAACAAGAGGGCGAGGAATCTGAACAGGATGATGAAGCATCCGAAAACTTATCTGGCGATAAAGGCAGCGAAGAAGTTGTACAAACATCATCAAAAATCCAAGTTCAACAAGAACATGTAGATGAAGTTAAAGAAATCGTTGATAAAAATCCAAGGATTACATTATGGTCTTCAAGATCTTCAGCAGTATTTAGATATTTAAGAAAAACCGAACCTGAATTCAGTATTTCAAAAGAGGCATCTGTTTTGATTGAAGAGGCTGTTGCTAAAAAATATCCTGAGATTTGGGCTTTATTTGAAGATTTATAATCTTTCTTTTTTATTTTATTATAATTTTTTCTGTATACTTTGCAATATATTTTACACTTGAAATTATACTGAGTATATTTTTACAAAATATATTTGTTTTTAAATTTTATCTATTATTTTAATTAATTTTACAATAGATTATTTTAAAAATATTTTTCTTCAATCCTTGATTAAAAGCAGTTAACTATTAAAAATCAAAAGTTGTTTGATATTCACCACTTATTTTTATATATGGCTCAGCCCTATCGATTACAACGCCTAATTTTTTCAGTTGTTCTTTATTTGAGAATGGTGTTTTTTTCCTAATAGAAATAATTTGTTTTGCTGATTTTATACCGATACCTGGAACTCTTATCAATTCGATTAATGGAGCGGAATTAATTTCAACAGGAAAGATATCCATATTCTTCGCAGCTAAAATTTTGGGATCTTGTGTTAACAATAGATTGTCATCATTGTCAAATACTAATTCTTTAACGCCATAATGATACTCATTGACAAGACTGTCGGCATTATATAATTTTGCGGTTCTATCGGTTGAACATGCATCCTTGTTTGAAAATTCGGTTTCCTGAATTGGTGTGAATGCTGAAAAATATGTTCTTTTCAAATCTGAATTCTTGTATATTTTTTCCATTCTAGTCAAGATTTCCCTATCACTTTCATTGTTTGCACCGACAATTAATTGGGTTGTGTGAGTAGAATTTGGATATGTTGTACTTTTATGCTGGTACCTGTTTATCCATGACAATCGTTTTAAGATATCTTTATTATAATCTTTTGTTGAGGATAGCTCGGCCAAACCGGAAGGTGTTGCGGCTTCAATATTTATGCTGACCCTATTTGCAAGTGCCATAGCCCTTTTAATCGAGTCTCTACTTGCTCCCGGCACAACTTTTAAGTGAATGTAATCGTCATAACCGTATTTGTTTCTAAGCAGATGCACAGTTTCTATTTGTTTTTCCATTGTAGAATCCACATCACCTGAAATGCCGGAACTTAAAAATAGTCCGTTTACAATTCCTCTATTGTAGTATCCGAGAAATGCCTTTGCAAGTTCTTCGGGAGAAAGCTCAAGTCTTGTAAAATTTCTTTTTGACTGGTTTATGCAATATTTGCAGTCATTTTTACATTTGTTTGTTAAAAGAGTTTTAAATAATGGTATTTTACATCCATTATGACCGATTGCTTCATAGATTCCTGGAAGGTTAACTTGTGAACTTTTATTATGGCTTACATAGTCGCATAAGTCATATTGTGCAGAATCAGTCAATATTTTCATCTTTTCTAATGTGCTCATGAATTAACCTCCATAGTAATATTATAATAATTATTAAATTTATATATATTAATATTTGATTAAATTTGTGTGATTAAATGAAAAGTGATAATGTTAAAAAAGGAATTCAAAGAGCACCTCACAGGTCTCTTTTAAGGGCTTGTGGGCTTGACGATGAAGACTTTAAAAAACCATTCATTGGAATAGCTAACAGTTTTACTGACATTGTACCTGGACACATTCATCTAAAGGAATTGGTCGAGTTTGTAAAAGAGGGTATAATTGCAGCTGGAGGAATTCCATTTGAATTTGATACAATGGCGGTTTGTGACGGAATAAGTATGAACCATGAAGGTATGAAATACTCCCTTCCTTCACGTGAAATTATTGCAGCCACTGTCGAGTCCATGACCAAGGGACATGCATTCGATGGATTGGTATTGATTCCTAGCTGTGATAAGGTCGTTCCTGGAATGATTATGGGTGCTGCAAGAGTCAATGTCCCATCAATTGTTGTTACTGGTGGACCAATGCAGTCTGGTGAATACAATGGTAAACCTGCTGATTTGATTACAGTATTTGAGGCAGTTGGTGCATATTCTGCTGGTAAAATGACTGAAGAAGAAGTCAATGAGCTTGAAAAATGTGCTTGTCCTGGAGCCGGAAGCTGTTCTGGGCTTTTCACCGCTAACTCAATGGCATGTTTGACAGAAACATTTGGTTTGTCTCTTCCAACATGTGCAACAACACATGCAAGAACAGAAGAAAACAATCAAATCGCCTTTGAATCAGGTAAGCAAATTATTAAACTTGTTGAAGAGGACATTAAGCCATCAGATATTTTGACTCAAAAATCATTCAATAATGCCATTGCGGTTGACATGGCACTTGGAGGATCATCCAATACTGCTCTTCACCTTCCAGCTATTGCAAGTGAAGTTGATGGAGTTGAAGTGGATTTGGAATTATTCGATGAAATATCACGTAATGTTCCTCATATTGCCCTAATCTCTCCGGCAGGTGAGGATTCTATGATGGACTTGCACTTGGCTGGTGGTATACAAGCCGTTCTTAAAACTTTAGGGGATAAAATCGACACCGATCAGATTACCGTAACATGCAAGACAATTAAGGAAAATCTTGAAACAGTTGAAAATAAAAATCCTGATGTTATCCATCCATTGGACAATCCTGTTCATGCTGACGGTGGAATTGCTATTCTTAAAGGTAATCTTGCACCAAATGGTAGTGTTGTCAAAAAAGGTGCCGTTGCAGACCACCTCATGCATCTCAAAGGACCGGCAAAAGTTTACGACTGCGAGGAAGATGTTACAAAAGCTATTTTTGAACATGAAATTGAGGAAGGAGACATTGTTGTAATCCGTTATGAAGGTCCTAAAGGAGGTCCTGGAATGCGTGAAATGCTAAATCCAACATCTGCTCTAGCTGGAATGAACATTAAGGATGTGGGTTTAATCACTGATGGAAGGTTTTCAGGAGGAACCCGTGGACCATGTATAGGTCATGTATCACCTGAAGCAATGGAAGACGGTCCGATTGCAGCTATTCAGAATGGGGATATAATTGAAATTGATATTGAAAACAGATTCATCAATGTTGAGTTATCCGATGAAGAGATTGAAGCAAGACTAAAAGAAGTCAAACACCCGGAAAGTGATGTTTCAGGTTGGTTGGCTTTATATCAAAAACTTGTTCACTCAGCAGACACTGGTGCTATTTTAAGGTAGTGAAAACATGGAAATATTAAAATACTCTGAAATCGACTTGGATGAAACTATTAAAAGGTCAGAACAGGATGTTAATAATGTTTTAGGCACAGTATCTGAGATTTTAGAAAATGTTCGTGTAAACAAGGACCAGGCTATTCGTGAATATACTGAAAAATTTGATGGTGTGTTAATAGAAAATTTGAAAGTATCCAAAGATGAAATTGATGAGGCTTATGATACTTTAGACGATGAATTGTTGGTTGCACTAAAAAATGCCGCTGATAATATTCGCAGATTTCATGAAAAACAAATTCCTGAAAGTTGGAAAATGGAAGTAAATCCGGGTGTGGTTGCTGGTCAAATTGTAAGGCCTATTAATTCCGCTGGATGTTACATACCTGGAGGCAGAGCTGCTTATCCTTCATCAATATTAATGACAGTAATACCTGCAAAAATTGCAGGAGTTGAAAAGGTAGTTTGTGTAACTCCTCCTCAAAAAGATGGTAAGATTTTAGATGCAATATTGGTAGCGGCCGATATAGCAGGGGCTGATGAAATTTATAAGGTTGGTGGTGCACAAGCTATTGCTGCACTTGCATATGGTAGTGAATCCGTACCTCGAGTAGAAAAAATTGTAGGTCCTGGAAATATATTCGTTACTGCAGCTAAGAAATTGGTATATGGTCAAGTAGACATTGAATTTCCGGCTGGCCCATCTGAAGTGTTGATTCTTGCAGATGACAGTGCAAATCCTGAATTTTTGGCAACAGATATTTTGGCACAGGCAGAACATGATCCTAATGCATCATGTTTTTTGGTAACCGATTCAAAAGATTTGGCATTTAAAACTGATGAATTTGTTAAAGAGTTAACTGAAGCAGCTCCAAGACGTGAAATTATTGAGGAATCATTATCAAAAAGTGGAAAAATCATTATCACAGACACTTTTGAAGAAGCGATTCATGTTACAAATGAATATGCTCCTGAACATTTAATCATATCCACTTGCGATGATGATGAAACATTATCACAAATCAACAATGCCGGTTCAATATTCTTAGGCTCTTATTCTCCTGTTGCTGCCGGGGACTATGGATCAGGTACAAACCATGTATTGCCTACTGGCGGGGGAGCAAAAATGTATTCAGGTCTTTCCACTGAGGCATTCATTAAAAAGCCGACAGTTCAAAGGCTAACAAAAGAGGGCTTAAGGGAATTGTCTAAAACTTCTGTTCCTATTGCCGAGTATGAAGGATTCTTTGCTCATGCAAATTCTTTCAAAACAAGATTGAGGGATGATTAAATGGATTTTGAAAGGGTAGACATGGATGATATTTCTGAAGAGGAATTGCAAGATGCATTCAGAATGAACCAGTTGTTGTTCAAGCTCAATCATACAATGCCTATGACTCCTGAATATGAGGAAGTATTAAATGAACTTTTCGGTGATAATTTAGGTGAAAACTCACAGGTTATGGCTCCACTTTCAGGTGCGGCTCTAGACAAGTTAAAAATTGGAAACAACGTATTCATCAATTCTAATTGTCTGGCTATGGCCCGTGGTGGAATTACAATTGAAGATGATGTGATGCTTGCGGCTAATGTCCAGTTGCTTTCAAATAATCATGACGAGTATAACAGAAACGTATTGCTTTGCAAGCCGATTCATATTAAGAAGGGAGCATGGATTGGAGCTGGTGTAAGCATCTTGCCGGGAGTTACAATTGGTGAGTATGCAATTGTTGGTGCTGGAGCAATCGTTACAAAAGATGTTGGCGACTATGAAGTTGCTGTTGGAGTTCCGGCAAAAATTGTAAAAACATTGGATAAAGATAAATTCGATGATTGATTTAATTCGAATTTATTTATTAATTTTTTTTTAAAAAATTCTTTTTTTAGCATATATTTATTAAATATTAAAATATAAATTAAAATTATAATGAAAATTTATCATTATTTTTATTTTTATAACCGAGGTGAATAATTTGCAAGGTTTATTAAAAGATTGGAGAAGAACAAACTATGCTAGTGAATGCACTCCTGAAATAGCAGGTAGTGATGTTACCATCATGGGTTGGGTGCACGAAATCCGTGATTTTGGTGGAATCATGTTTGTTATCATTCGTGATGTCACTGGCAGAGTTCAAATCACAGCTCCAAGTAAAAAAGTCGACGAAAAAATTATGGAAGAATTAAGAGAATTCAGAAAAGAATCCGTTGTGGCAATTAAAGGTTTAGTACAGGAAGGACCAAAAGCACCAAACGGTGTTGAAATCATTCCTAAAGAAATTAAACTTCTAAACTTAGCTAACCAACCTTTACCTATGGATCCAACAGAAAAAGTTAAAGCTGGAATCGACACAAGATTAGATTCTAGATTCTTGGATATCAGAAAGGAAAACGTTTCAGCTATATTTAAGATTAAAGGACAAATGTTCCACACTATAAGGGACTTTTTCTATGATAATGGATTTTATGAAATTAACACTCCTAAACTTGTAGCATCCGCTACTGAAGGAGGAACAGAATTATTCCCAATCACTTACTTTGAAAAAGAAGCATTCTTAGGTCAATCACCACAATTATACAAACAAATGATGATGGCTTCCGGAATGGATAAAGTATTTGAAATTGGCCAAATTTTCAGAGCAGAAGAGCATGATACATTAAGACACTTAAACGAAGCTGTTTCCATCGATGCAGAAGCTTCATTTGCTGATGATGAAGATGTAATGAAAATCCTAAACGATATGATCATTAACGTGCTTAAAGATGTCAATGAAAACTGCGCTGATGAATTGGAAATCTTAGGTCATGAATTGGAAGTTCCTACCGGAGATTTCCCAGTTGTGACTTATGATGAGGCAGTTGATATTGTAAACTCCAAAGATGTAAGTATGGAATGGGGAGAAGACTTATCCCGTGAAGCTGAAAAAGCATTAGGCGACACAATGGGAGGATTCTACTTCTTAACCAGATGGCCATCTGAAATCAAGCCGTTCTACGTAATGCCTGTTGATGGTGAAGAACAATACTCACATGCTTTCGATTTAATGTACAACAACTTAGAATTATCTTCCGGTGCAACTCGTGTTCACCAATACGATTTACTCGTAAAACAAATCGAAGAAAGGGGATTAAATCCTGCTGGATTTGGAAGCTACTTGAAAGCATTCGAATACGGTATGCCTCCACATGCTGGATGGGGTGTAGGTGCCGACAGATTAACCATGGTGCTTACCGGTGCTGAAAACATCCGTGAATGTGTACTCTTCCCAAGAGACAGACACAGATTAACTCCTTAGATACCTATGGAAGAATATGAAATAGCTATTGTTGGTGGAGGACCTGCAGGAATAATGGCTGCAATTGCGGCCAGTAAAAATTCCTCCAGTGTAATATTGCTTGAGAAAAATCCCAGTTTGGGACGTAAATTGCTCATAACTGGTGGTGGAAGATGCAATATTACCAATTCCAAACCAATCAAAAAGCTATTGGATTCATATTCACAAAAAAACTTTTTAAAACACTCTTTTTATTCATTTACCAATGAAGATTTGCTGTCACTGTTTGATTTGGAATTCATTACCGAGGAAGACAATCGCGTTTTTCCAAAAAGCGGAAAGTCAAGTGATATCTTAAAAGGTCTAACTGATCACTTAAAAGATGTAAGTATAAGTTATAACTTCGAAGTTACAAGCATCAGTGATGACTTTGTTATAAATGATAAGTTAAAAGCAAAAAAGATTATAATAGCCACTGGCGGCATAACCTATCCTCAGACAGGATGCAACATTAAAAATTATTCTCTGACTTCACAGCCTTTAACTGATATTAAATATGGTTTAACACCATTAATCACTGAAAAAGACTTATCTGACATTGCTGGCGTAACGTTGTATGATGTTGTTATAAGTTATAAGAAAAGTAAAGTAAAGGGAAATGTACTGTTTTCCCATGTTGGACTTACTGGCCCTGGAATCATAAACTTGAGCAATGAGATATCTGAAGGTATAAGTTATAACTTATTAGAGAAAGATCCAGAAATTGACTTGGAGATAGCTATAGATTTGTGTCCGGAATTGTCTCATCAGGACTTGACTGATAAGTTCAATAAGGATTTCCAGGTTAAGGGAAAAACAATGATAAAAAATTACCTAAAGCTATTTTTAACCAACAGTTTCATTGAATACTTCCTGAATGAATGCAACATTGATGGCGAAACTCAACTATCAAGAATAAATAAGAAAAGCAAAAACAGAATTATTGAAAACTTGAAACGTTTCACTTTCAATATCTGTGGTTTTAACAGCAAATTATCAAAAGTAACAATTGGCGGTGTTGATTTAAAACACATCAATCCAAAAACAATGGAATCGACAGTCACTCCTAATTTATTCTTTGCAGGGGAAGTTCTAGACTTGCATGGTCTGACTGGCGGTTATAATTTGAAAATTGCATTTTCAACAGGTTATCTTGCAGGTTTGTCTGCAAGTGAAAAATAATTTCAACATTTAACTTATTTTTAAAAATTTTTCCTACAATAACAAAATATTTAACATATATATAATTCAAAAATTATTGTATGACAGACAAAATGTTCATGGGTGCATCAACTAAACAAGGTCTGGATATTGCTAATAAAAGTCGCGAGATTATCCGTGGCCTTATTGGAGATGATGTTAAAGATTTAAAACCTATAGAAAGAGACATCGTTGAAAGGATTGTTCACTCAACCGCAGATCCTGAATATGCAAAATTAGTCAAGATTAGTTCTGATTTTGTAGATGCAGCTATGGATTCCCTTAAAAATAAAGAAACCATTTTAACCGATATTAACATGGTCAAATATGGTATTACAAGATATGAGGGAGAAGTTGAGTGTTACATCAAAAACGAGGAAGTAGTAAAAATCGCAAAGGAAAATCAAATAACAAGAGCGGCTGCGGCAATGAGGTATGCAGCTTCAAACGATTTTGAAGGAATTGTAGTTTCAGGTAACGCTCCAACTGCTGTTTTCGAAGCAATGGATTTATATGCTAAAGGAGAAATGAATCTTAAGGCAATTGTGGGAGTTCCAGTTGGTTTTGTAGGAGCAGCTGATTCAAAAGAGGCGTTACACAACTCAAACATTCCAAACATCATTGTTGAAGGTCCTAAAGGCGGAACACCAATTGCTGTTGCTTGTGTAAATTCATTAATACAACATTTATAGTGTGATACAATGTATTCAGAAGAATTGTTCAACGAATCAAAAAAGTATTTCCCAGGCGGAGTGAACTCTCCGGTACGTGCTTTTAAGCCTTATCCATTTTTTGTTAAAAGTGCAGGGGGTTCAAAGCTCACTGATGCAGATGGAAAAACTTATATTGACCACTGTTTGGCTTATGGTCCCTTAATATTAGGCCATGCTAACCCAAAAGTGGTTAGAGAAGTTTCAAATCAATTAACTATGGGTACTGCTTATGGTACTCCAACAGAAAACGAAATAAAATTGGCAAAAGAGGTCATTGATAGAATTCCTTCAGCTGAAATGGTAAGATTTTGTAATAGTGGTACAGAAGCTACAATGAGTGCAATAAGATTGGCTAGAGGTTTTACAGGCCGTGACAAAATTGTTAAATTTGAAGGAGCTTATCATGGGGCACATGATTATGTACTGGTTAAAGGCGGTTCTGGTGCTGCAACATTGCCTGACAGCCCCGGCATTCCTGAAGATACTACAAAAAATACCTTGTCAGTACCATTCAATGATGAAGAGGCATTAACCGAACTCATTGAAAAAGAAGGCGAAAACATTGCCTGTATTATTATGGAAGTTGTTATGGGCAATGTTGGATGTATTGAACCTAAACCTGGATTTTTAGAGTTCATTAGAAAAATAACCCAGGAAAATAATATAATTTTAATCTTTGATGAAGTAATTACAGGTTTCAGAGCATCACGGGGAGGAGCACAGGAATATTATGGCGTAACTCCTGATTTGACAACCCTTGGTAAGATTGTTGGAGGGGGACTTCCAATGGGAGCTTTCTGCGGTAAGAAGGAAATCATGGAATTGATTGCTCCGCAAGGTCCTGTTTATCAGGCAGGTACTTTTTCAGGTAACCCAGTTTCAGTTCAAGCGGGCATTTCAACCTTGACACAATTGGATGATGCATTCTATAAGGAATTGGAAAGAAAAGGAAATTACCTTAGAGGCAATATCCAATCCATTATTGAAGATGAGGAATATAATGTTCAGCCTGTTGGACTTGCCTCCATGTTTCAGATTTATTTCAATCCTGCACCGGTATACAATTATGCTGACGCTCAGGAATCTGACAGAAAACAATTCTTAAGATACTTTAAAACTTTATTAAAGCAAGGTGTGTTTATTCCACCTTCACAATTTGAATGTAATTTTATATCAAATGCTCATAGTATGGAAGATTTACAGAATACCTCCGATGCTATAGAATTAGCTTTAAGAGAAGCATTTAGAAAAAGAAGAAGGTAATTTAAATGGAAATAGATTTTAAAGAAGTTGCAACCTATGCAATTATTCTTATAATTGTTTTAATTGCCGCTCAACATTTAAATGTTGTCGTTTCAGGAAGTATGGAGCCTTCATTTTATAGGGGAGACATAGTCCTTATTCAGAAAGCGGATTTCCTAGGCATTCATGAATTTGACCCTACAACTGTTGAAGTTGGTGACGTTGTTGTTTATGATGCTGCATGGTATGACCAACCGGTAATTCATAGGGTTATCAATATAACAGATATTAATGGAACTACAATGTATGTGATTAAGGGTGATAATAATGACCGTCCCGATCCGTATTATGTTACTGCAGACCAAATTCAGGAACGTGTAGTTACATTAGGCGATAATTTAGTTATTATTCCAAAAGTTGGATATCTTTCCCTCTGGTTAAGAGGTTTATAATTATTATTAAGGTGAGTTAATGTATTTTGAAATTGAAAAACAAGCTATTGATGCTATTAATAAGGCATTAGATCAATATGATGTGGAAGTTGATAGGAATTTCAGGTTGGATTTTCCGCCAAATCCTAAATTAGGTGACCTTGCAAGTACTATTGCATTTGCGCTTACTAAAAAATTGAAAACTTCCCCGCCTGAAGTGGCAAAGGATTTGGTTGAAAAAATTGAAGTTCCGGAAATATTTTCTAAAGTTCAAAACTTTGGACCTTATGTTAATTTCTTCATTGATTACAACAAGTTCTCAAAATTATTGCTTGAGAAAGTGGATGACAATTATGGTCAGCTGCCTGCATGCGATGAAAAAATTGTCTTAGAACATACTTCAGCTAATCCAAATGGTCCATTGCATATTGGACACATCAGAAACTCCATTTTTGGTGATTCTCTTGCAAGACTTTTAAAATTAGCTGGAAGGGATGTTACAACTCAGTATTATGTTAATGATATGGGAAGGCAAATTGCAATAATTGTTTGCGGTATAACTGAACTCGGCTTGAAAATTGAGGATTATGAAGGAGAAAAAGTTGACCATAAAGTTGGTAAGTTGTACTTCGATGCCAACAAAGCTGTTGAAGAAGATGAAAATTTAGCAGCTAAGGTAGATGAGTTGATACAAAAATATGAAAAAGGCGAAGACGATGAATTAAATGAAATCTTCGAGCAAGTAGTTTCAACTTGTATCTCTGGAATGAAGCAGTCACTTCAAAGAATGAATATAAAGCATGATGATTTTGTTTGGGAAGGACAGTTTGTTAGAAGTGGTGAAGTTGATGACCTTGTAAACTATATCCAGAGGGAAGGGTTCACACGTGAAGATGATGTATTGTACATCGACCTCACTGACTTCAACATTGAAAAGGAATTTGTCTTGAGAAGGTCAAACGGAACCTCACTTTACTCCACCCGTGACTTAGCGTACCATAAATACAAAGCTACATTAGGTGACACAGTTCTTGATATCTTGGGTTCAGACCATAAGCTAGCGGCAAAACAGATTAGAGTGATCTTTGAAGAGATATTCAGACAGGAAGCTCCTGAAGTAATCTTTTATGAATTTATCACATTGCCTGAAGGTTCAATGTCAACCCGTAGAGGAAAATTCGTTTCAGTAGATGAGCTGATTGATGAAGCAGTTCTCAGGGCTCATGATGAAATCAAATCAAGAAATCCCGATTTATCAGAAGAAGAAATCGCACCGATGGCAGAAGAGATTGGTGTTGGGGCTATCAGATTCTTCATTGCTAAATTATCCCCTGAAAAACACTTGACATTCAAGTGGGATGAAGCATTAAGCTTTGAAAGGGGCTGTGCATCAATCCAATATGCACATGCAAGAGCAAATCAATTGCTTGAAAAATCAGGTAAGGATATTGGTTCATTAACAATTAATGATGACTGGATTCCTGATGATGTGGAACAAGACTTGATTAGACAAATTGCTAAGTTCCCTCAAGTTGTTGAAGACTGTGCCAACAAACAAAGGGTGCATAATATCACACAATACTGTCAGGATTTAGCCGGTTCATTCAACAAGTTCTACAAAGAAGAACAAGTTATCGGATCTGATGTTGAAGATACAAGGCTTATTTTAGTTGACAGAGCTAAAACAACTATTAAAAATGCTTTAGATATTTTAGGTGTTTCTGCACCTGAAAAAATGTAGATGAGTAAATTTAACTCATCTTAAATTTCTTTTTTTTGAATATTTTAATGTTAAAGGCTTTTTTCATGAAAGTTTACTTTTCAAAAGCCAAATGTAAAAATAGAATTAGACTGAAAAAAATAAAAAAAGTGTTAGAGAAAATCATTCCCTAACGTTTAACTTTAGCGGTTCTTTTTACAGTGTGTTTAAGGTATGTAACTTGGTATTTTACTTTTTTACCTTTTTTAAGCTTTTGAAGCACTTTCTTTTTAATGGTAACTTTTGCAATACCTTTTTTGTTGGTTTTTGCAGTGTATTTTTTGCCTTTGAACTTGAAGACAACTTTTTTACCTTTGAGTGCTTTTTTACCTTCTTTTAATGTTGCCTTAAGCACGAGCTTTTTGGCTGATTTTTTGATCTTAACCTTTTTGAGGGTCAGGACCTTTTTGACCTTAATCTTGTTGGATACTGTGATGCCTTTGTATTCGGCTTTTATGGTGTATGTTTTTGGAAGGTATGTCTTGGTGAATTTCACTGTAATGTAACCGTTCTTGTCGGTTTTGAGTGTTTTTGCTTTTCCGTTGATTGTCACTTTAACTGCAACACCTGCGCCTACAGGACTACCGTCATCTCCGATTATGCGGAGTTTGTACTTGTAGTTTTTGCCGTAGTAGGTGTTAACGTTCTTGTTACCGGTTATACGGGTAACGATTTTAAGTGAGTTTGATGTTACCTTGTTGTTGAACGGATTGATAAATGTGACCAGGTATGTTCCCACTGCGAATTTTTGATTGACAGTGATTAAACCTTTAGCATCACTTACAACTGTGTATCGTTTACCATTGATAATGATTGTTACTTTTGCATTTGCAATTGGTTTATTTAATCCGTCAACGATTGTTGCCTGGAAGTCCATACCACTGTTGTATCCACGATTCATATTGCTTGAAACAATTTTGGAATTAATTAATGCATTTGTTGTGTTCTGAGTTTTATTTGGATATGCGCCGTCGCTGATAAATGATATGAGAATTTCATCATCATCCTTCAAATCAGGAATTGTAACAACAGCAGTACCATTAACAACATCCGCAGTGTAGTTCTGTCCATTCACAGTGACTACAATTTTACCTGTAGCGTTAGCCGGAACATGAACCCTTAAAGTAGTATTTTCACCAGTAGTTTCGGTGTCAATGTCAAATTCGAAGTCAATTACCTCAAATGTTGTGGAATCTCCTGTTCCAATTATATTATCATCACCCATTCCTGCAATATTAACGATGTATTCACCGACATCGAAATCAGCTAAAATAATGCTCATTACCGGTTCGCCACCTTCATATTTAAAGGTAGTGTCAAAGACAACTTTATTGTTTTGATCCAATACTTCAATGTAATAGCTTGTTGGATAATCATCATAGAACCTGACGACTACATCATCACCATAAGCCACATCATCAATAGGGTAAATCTGGATGTTTGACTCAGCAGGATAAACTGTGAAATCAGCATTGGTAATATTATTGACATAATCAGGATTGTCAAAAATCACATTAGTTGTGTAGTTACCAGCATTTAATAGATAATCATCTCCACAGTATCCTCCAGTACCGTTTACTACTTCAATTGGTATTTGGGTTCCGCTGATATCCACTGTATAGGTACCGTCGACGTCAGCCACGATATTAATGAGTAAATCCCTACCATATTCGAAATCTTCAGCATACACGACAACAGTATTGTTTTTATTTACATTGAATATAAATGACGCAGTACTTCCAATAACATTGTCAGTTCCTATGTTGGCAACAGTCAGATTATACTGACCAACTTCCAATACAGGAAGGGTGAACAATAGGGAATTGGAAATTTCAGTGTAAATTACCTTGTTTCCGCTATAATATATTGTGATGTTATATTTATATGGATAGAAATCGCTGAAACGAATGGATACTGTTGTGTTCCAGGCCACATTTTCATCTAAATCAACAATTTCCACATGGGATTGGGCCTTTTTGATTGAAAATGTAGTGTTGACAGCATTGTTATTGCAATTAACATTATTGAATGTGACATTTGCAGTGTAGTCTCCGGCATTAAGATCATCAAGTGTCTGAATGCCTTTACCATTTTCCACATAGACTGTTATCTTTCTTGTGTTGAGAGATACTGTATAATCACCATCGACATCAGCGGTAACGGTGACTGTAATTTCCTTACCATAGGTTCCATCGTTTACATCCACTTTTATGTTGTTATTGATCTTATTAACATTGAAAGTGGTTGAATTCTTGCTTTGTGTCCTGTTGGTGTTTCCAAGGTTGACTACGGTTACATTATACTCACCAGCATTCAATCCGGAAATGTTGATTGATTTTTCATTGATGATTTTTGTAAATGCAACATTGTTGTTTTTATCATAGACGGTCACATTGTATGATGTACCGTCACCTTCAAATGAAACGGCGACATTTTGGCCATAATTCACATCTGAAATCGGATTGACAGTAACTTTTGAGTTTGCTTTAATGATTTTGAATGTTTTATAATCTGCACTTCCTTCAACGGTTTCATTAGCATAATTATAAATGCAGATATAGTAATCCTTATCACTTGCAGGCAAATCAACAATTACATGATCCAAATCAGTATCATTGACTTCGAAATAGAAGGATTCATCCTCATCGGTAATTAAAACATCAACAGTGGTTCTGTTTGTAACATTAAATGGTATGTGGACATTTCCGTATGTAAATTCGGTTCCATTTTCAATGTTGATTTTAACTTCACTAGAATTGGTATGAACTTTTGATACTGTGAATTCATCATCTTCTGAATATTGAGTGTAATAGCTGTCTTCAAAGTGTGTAGCATTGAAAGTATATTTTCCATCAATTAATGTATCGAAATTGAATACAGCCTGACCGTTTGCATCTGTTGTTAAGATTACATTTTTTATAGGCCTGTTTTGACTATCTTTTATTACAAGAGAAATTTTTATTCCGCTTTCATTTGATGAATATACAGGATTGCTGTCGGTTGTTATTTTTCCGTTCCAGTAAGTTACATTGGAAAATGTTATACTTTCAGAAGATTGTATGGCGTTCATGTAGTTTGTGCCACCAACGAGGGCCAATATTAAAGAGGTGCCGTTGGTTTTGAATTCAAAATCGGTTGCGTTTGCTTTGTTGTCAAGGAAAATGGAATTTTTAACGGTCACATCCTCTGCACCGTTGTATATTGCTCCACCCTCTTTGAATGCAGTATTTAATCTGAATTCACAATCGTCAATAGTTATGTTTTTGTCACCGCTGATTGCAATTGCTCCTCCTTGGGATGCAGTGTTGTTTGTGAATTTGGATTTTTCAACAATTACATTTTCACTACCCAATATACGGATTGCTCCTCCATTATACATGTCGATTTTGTTGTTTGTAAATTCACAGTTTGAAATAGTTAAGCCTATTACTTTATCAAAAAGTATTGCTCCACTTGAATCCTCAGCAGTGTTGTTTATGAAGTTTGAATTCAGGATTTTGACATCGTTTACACGATCCATCTTGATGGCTCCGGCATAATCATCTGCAAATCCGTTCATGAATATGATATTGTTGAATACCACATTATTGGTGTCACTAATATCAAATATTCTGGACTTGCCTTGTGCATTGATTTTGTGGCCGTTACCGTTGATTGTGATTGCATTTCCAATTTTAATTCCGTCAGTAATGGTGTCCAAGCCAATGGTGTAGGTCACATCACGTGTAAGGTCTAAAGTTCCGCTTGCAGCATCAATCTGTTTTTGCAACCATGCGAAATCCCCTTCTGTCTGAGTGAGGTTGAGAGTTAGAATTTGGTTGTTTATTTTTGCTGTAACTGTTTCTTTTATGGCATTTGTTGTGAAAGAAACGGTTGCCTTGTTGTTTGTAACCTCTTTATTTGTGAATACGCCACCTTTGTCTGATGAGAATTCAACATTCCAGTTAGTTAATTTTCCTGTGAATTCTTCTCCTTTATTGTTTTTAAAGTAAACGGTTAATTTTGAGCTGCCTGTCTGTGATACTGTTGCATTTAAGTGTGCGCGTAAATATCTGTCATCTGAGATTACTTTGTTACTTCCTACTCTGTGCCATTCGACTATGTATTTTGCAGTCTGGAAGTCTGGGTTGTTGTTTCCCCACCAGTTGTTGGCAATTGTTCCGTATTTTCCGCAGTTGAATACGCCGCTGTCACTGGTAGCTTTGTTGTTGAGGAATATGTTGTCCACCATAGTTACTGTGGAACCGGATGAGTCGACATATATTGCAGCACCTGATCCCTGTGTTTTGGATTCAGTCAAAGCGACGTTTCCTTCGAAGTAACAGGACTGGAATGTGACATCATTTTTATTGTTTATGAATATTGCTCCTCCGTAGTATCCTATATTGTTTATGAATGTAAGTCCATATGCAATATTTTCAAAAGTTGAAGCATAAATCGCACCACCTTTATTTGCGGCTACATGATTCCATGTTTGAATAGAGTTGTTTATGAATGTACATGGAGTATAATCATTAAGCCATACCAATGTATCAGCATGAACTGCTCCTCCTCGATCAACTGCACTGTTATTTATAAAATTACATCCACCAAGCTCTAATCTGTTTTTACAAGTAATTGCTCCACCATATCTTTGTTCATTCCATTTTTTACCATAGGTTTTTAAAGTAGCCTGATTGTTGGTGAAATTTGAGTTAATCACTCTAAGGGTTGCTTTACCTTCATAATTAATTGCACCACCCTTTCTATGTTCATACAGACTATATTCTGCTGTGACTTGATTGTTGTTGAAAATACAGTTGCTTATCAAGACTCCTTGTGTATTTTTACTATCTATGTTGATTGCACCACCGGCTGATGAACGAGCAAAATTGTTTTCAAATATTGAATTTCTGATTCCAGTGGATTCTGCGTTGAGATATATGGCTCCTCCACCATTATCTTTATGATTTTGATTTTTTATAAATGTGGAGTCTGAAATGTCTAAAATGTTTCCATCACCCCAAAAGTAAATTGCACCACCTTCATACCAAGCGGTGTTGTTAATGAATGTACAGTTTTGTATAATATATTTAATATTTTCAGGACCGTCTACATAAATGGCCCCACCATGCAATAACACACCATTTTTAAAAATCAGATTCTTTATTGTGACAGTGATGCCATTGCCTTCTTTGCTGTCTGATTGGAAAATTCCTGTAAATCCTCCGGCATCGATGGTGTGACCCTTTCCATCTATTTCTATGCTGTGTTTGATGTTTATTACTCCATCACTTTCTTTTGCGGCATAGTCCTTTTCGAAAGTGAACTCATTATTTGTCTTAAATGCCTCTTCCAATTCGGTGTATGTTCCCACATTAGCAGTTAAATTATCATTATCGTTAATTTTACTTATTATTTCATCTGTTTCTTCCGTTTGAAGATTGTCTTCAGTTACAGTTAAAATCTCTCCATCATCTGTCAGTTGTGTTTCATTTTGAGCTGCGCTTGTAAATGATATGCTCAGTAAAATGAACATTATTAAACTGATGATGAAAATCTTATTTTTCAATCTAATATTTTTTACCTCCCATTAGGTTATACATTCATAATTATGTAAGAAAGAGTATATATCTATTTGTAATATAGTTTGAAAGAGATGTTTAAAAAGAGAGCTGTTTTTAAATATAATACCAAATATATTCCTACTTGTTTATTTTTTTAAAGTTATGCAATTTTTAACTTGAAAAAGGGCATGTGACACAAAGTCCCAATTTTTTCAAATTTTTTTTCAATCGGATTCATTAAATTTTACTTACTTTTTTTTAATAATGGAAAATAAGATAAAAACAGAATTGGGTAGAAATAGATGAAAAAATAAAAAAAGAAGATAAATACAAAGGGTATCTATCTTTTTACTTTAGCTGTTCTTTTTACAGTGTGTTTGAGGTAGGTTACTTGGTATTTGATTTTTTTGCCAACTTTGAGTTTTTTCAAGATGGATTTTTTAATGGTTACTTTTGCAATTCCTTTTTTGTTGGTTTTTGCTTTGT
>Ga0256405_10006222_pt1 | contig 19414 bp, 15 predicted proteins | sample RumenRJG_02DNA_FD_189096 | JGI IMG/M metagenome (GOLD analysis project Ga0256405, IMG submission 189096) | Bovine rumen microbial communities from Lethbridge, Alberta, Canada - RJG_02 | ecosystem: Host-associated > Mammals > Digestive system > Stomach > Rumen | place: Canada: Alberta... | reverse complement strand
CGGTGCGCGGCCGATCAGGGTCACGTCCGAGATGCGTCTCAGCTCCACCACATCGTCCGCCACCAGGCGGTGTCCGCGGCGGATCAGTTCCAGCGCGGCTTCGCTCTTGCCGACGCCGGAATCACCCATGATCAGGACGCCTTCTCCGTAAACATCCACCAGGACGCCGTGAATGGAGATGCGGGGCGCAAGCTTCGCCTTCAGCCAGCGGATCAGCTCCGCGGTGAGGTCCGCGGTGGGCTGGTGCGTCACCATGCAGGGAATGCCGTACTCATGGCACTTTTTCAGCAGGATCTCGTCCGGCTGCAGGTTCCTGGAAAAAATGAGTCCCGGGAAGCGGTAGCGGCACATCTGGTCGAAGATCCGCTCCTTCTGCTCCTCGTACATCAGGCTGATGAACTCCGTCTCCACGTTTCCGATGAGCTGCAGACGCTCGTTGTCGAAATGCGCGAAGAAACCGGCCAGGGGAAGCGCGGGCCGGTTCACGTCCGGAACGGTGATGATGATGGAATCCGTGTCGATCTCAGGTGTCAGGTTCTTGAAATGATTGCTGTTGATGAGCTGTGTAACTGTGATCCCCTGCATATTCACTGCTCCTTCTCCGCCCGTACTGCCGGCGGGGCAACTTTTTTTCGTCTTTGTTCATCGTATCATAACTTCTGAAAAATTGATAGACGGATGCCGCTGCCGCAGCGTTCATACCCGGCGCCTCCGCGAGCTCCTCCTTCGTCGCCGCGCGGATTCCTTCCAGGCCTCCGAAGTGCCGGAGAAGTGCCTTCCGCCGGACCTCGCCGATCCCCGGGATCCCGTCCAGCAGGGACCGCACCTGGTCCTTCGAGCGGAGGGACCGGTGGTATTCGATGGCGAACCGGTGCGCTTCGTCCTGGATCCGCGTGATGAGCCGGAAGCCCTCGGAGCGCTGGTCGATGGGCACCTCGCCCCCCTGGTACCAGAGGGCCCTGGTCCTGTGCCGGTCATCCTTCACCATGCCGCAGACCGGAATGCTGAGCTCCAGCTTCTCCAGCACCTCCAGGGCGATGTTCACCTGGCCTCTGCCGCCGTCCATCAGGATCAGGTCCGGCAGCTTCACGAAATGATCGTCCCTCTGCTCCAGAGAATGGGTGAGCCGCCTGGTCAGCACCTCCCGCATGGAAGCGTAATCGTCCGGTCCCGTCACCGACCGGATCCGGAACTTCCGGTAGTCGCTCTTCTTCGGCTTTCCGTCCTCGTAGACCACCATGGAACCCACGGATTCCACGCCGGAGATATTGGAGATATCGAAGGCCTCCATGCGGCTGATGCCGGAGAGCCCCGTCAGCGCCTCGATCTCCCGGACCGCGCCGCTGCTCCTGGCCTCGTCCATCTGCAGGCGCTCGTGGTCCTTTTCCAGGATCATGGCGGCGTTCCGCTCCGCCAGCTCCATCAGCTTCTCCTTCTCGCCCTTTTTCGGCACCACGAGCCGCACCCTGGATCCCCGCTTTTCCGAGAGCCAGTCAGCCAGAAGCTTTTCGTCCGGCAGCGGGTTCCTGAGCCAGATCTCCCGCGGCAGGAAGGGCGTGCCGGCGTAAAACTGCTTCACAAAGGTCTCCAGCAGCTCCGCGTCCTCGTCCTCCACCGCGATCCGCATATAGTGATGCTCCCGTCCGACGATGCGGCCTTCCCGCACGAAGAACACCTGGATCACCGCCTCCCGGTCGTCCCTGGCAAGGGCGATCAGGTCCCGGTCCTCCATGCCGTCCGAAGTGATCTTCTGCTTCTGGGCGATGTGGTCCACGCTGTTCAGGAGATCTCTCAGTTCCGCGGCCCGCTCGAACTCCAGCGCCTCCGACGCCTTCATCATCTCGTCCCGGATCCGGTCCATCACCGGCTCGAACTTTCCGTTCAGGAAGCCCAGGGCCGCGTCCACGTTCTTCCGGTACTCCTCCTGGGAAATATACCCCTGGCAGGGCGCGCCGCACTGGTGGATGTGATAATTAAGACACGGCCGCTCCTTGCCGATATCCTTCGGCAGGGCGCGGCTGCAGTCCCGGATGCGGAACACCTTGTACATGAGATCCAGCGTGTTCCTGACCGCCATGCTGCTGGAGAACGGTCCGAAATACTTCGCCTTGTCCTTTAAGAGCTTCCTCGTCATGAAGATCCTGGGGTAGGGCTCCCGCACCGTGACCTTGATATAGGGATAAGTCTTGTCGTCCCTCAGCAGAGTGTTGTAGCGCGGCCGGTTCTCCTTGATCAGGTTGTTCTCCAGCACCAGCGCCTCCAGCTCCGAGTCGGTGACGATGTACTCGAAGTGGTCGATCAGACTGACCATCTTCAGGATCTTCGCGGTCTTTCCCCGGGAGCTCTGGAAATACTGGTGCACCCGGTTGTAAAGATTCACCGCCTTGCCCACATAGAGGATCTCGTCCTTCTTGTCGTGCATGATGTACACGCCGGGGCTCTTCGGCAGCTTTTTCAGTTCTTCCTGGATATCAAACATGGCGGGTGATGATCCCTTTCCTGTCAAACTTTGCGGGTGATGATCCCTTTCCTTCCGTCTCTCAGCCGGCTGCTCTCATAGCGCTCCTGGGTCTTCATCCAGGAAAGGATCCCCGAGACCTGGGAGCGGACGTCCCCCTCCTGGGCAGGCATATCCAGCGCCATGTAGATGCTGTCCAGCTCCCTCTGGGTGAGCCGGGCCATGCCGGACACCAGCACGGCTTTCTTCTCCTCCCGGGTCTCCGCGTCCAGAAACGCGAGAAGCACCTGGGTTCCCGTCCTGCTATCCTCCACAGCTGACACGTCTTGTGCAGGCCCTTCGGGCACTGACACGTCTTGTGCAGGCCCTTCGGGCACTGACACGTCTTGTGCAGGCCCTTCGGGCACTGTCCGTTCAAAACGCCACTCCTGGGATGCCTCCGGGTACTTCTCCCGGTCGGTCCTGCTGAGAAAATTCTCCAGGGGGCGCACCCAGACACGGTAGTCGCCGTAAAGCGCCTGGTACACCACGACCTGCTGCTCTGTCTCCGCGTCATAAGCAACAGCTATTACCTGGTACAATCTGTTCTTAAAATGACGGTAAAACTCTCCGGGGCGGGGAATATCTCTCTTCTCCACAGAATTTCTCCTTTCCCTTCTTCTGCCGAAAGTATACCACAAAACCGCTCCATATGGTAAAATCCAAGAGTTGGGTCAGGCGCCGGGATCCATGTCCCGCGCCGGGTGCCGGACAGGCCGAATTGTTCTGTTGATATCTAAGGAGTGCAAAATGAAATACGGATTTGACAACCAAAAGTATCTGGTCATGCAGTCGGAGCACATCAAGGACCGCATCGCGAAGTTCGGAGACAAGCTGTATCTGGAATTCGGCGGCAAGCTGTTCGACGACTACCATGCCTCCCGTGTCCTTCCCGGATTCCAGCCGGATTCCAAGCTGAGGATGCTCCTCCAGCTGGCTGACCAGGCGGAGATCGTCATCGCCATCTCCGCGGAAGATATTGAAAAGAACAAGATCCGCGGCGATCTCGGCATCACCTACGACGTCGACGTGCTGCGCCTCATCCAGTCCTTCCGCGACAGCGGGCTCTACGTGGGCAGCGTGGTCATCACCCGCTTCACCAACGCCGCAGAGCAGTTCAAGAGCAAGCTGGAGGCAATGGGGATCAAGGTGTACCGCCACTACTCCATCGACGGCTACCCCTCCAACATTTCCAGGATCGTCAGCGAAGATGGCTACGGAAAGAACGAGTATATCGAGACCACCAGACCGCTGGTCATCGTCACGGCGCCGGGCCCCGGCAGCGGCAAAATGGCCACCTGCCTCTCCCAGCTGTACCACGAGAACCGCCGCGGCATCAAGGCGGGATACGCGAAATTCGAGACCTTCCCCATCTGGAACCTGCCGCTCAGGCATCCGGTGAACCTCGCCTACGAGGCCGCCACCGCGGATCTGAACGACGTCAACATGATCGACCCCTTCCACCTGGAAGCCTACGGGGTCACCACCGTAAACTATAACCGTGACGTAGAGATCTTCCCGGTGCTCTCCGCCATGTTCGAAGGCATCTTCGGGGAATGCCCCTACAAGTCCCCCACCGACATGGGCGTCAACATGGCAGGCAACTGCATCATCGACGACGAGATCTGCAAGGAAGCCGGCCGCCAGGAGATCATCCGCCGCTGGTATACCTCCATGAACCGCCTGGCCAAGGGCGACTGCCCCCAGAGAGAAGTGGAGAAGCTGGAGCTTCTGATGAAGCAGGCGAAGGTCACCTCCGCGAACCGGCCGGTGGTCCAGGCCGCGCTGATGAAAGCTGAGGTCACCGGCGGTCCCGCTGCCGCTCTGGAGCTCCCGGACGGAAGGATCGTCACCGGCCGCACTTCCGACCTTCTAGGTTCCAGCGCAGCCGTTCTCCTGAACGCCGTCAAGGCGCTGGGCGAGATCCCGGACGAAGTGAAGCTCATCTCCCCGTCGGTCATCGAGCCGGTGCAGACCCTGAAGACCGAGTACCTGGGCAGCAAGAACCCGCGCCTCCACACCGACGAGATCCTGATCGCCCTGTCCATGTGCGCCGCCACGGACCCCAACGCCCGCAAGGCGCTGGAGCAGCTGAAAAAGCTGAACGGCTGCCAGATCCACACCTCTGTCATGCTCTCCGACGTGGATATCCGCACCATGAACCGCCTGGGCCTGCAGCTCACCAGCGAGCCCCGGTACGAGAATAAGAAGATCTACCACTAAGGCGCTGCTGTTGAATAGCTGCTGTTGAATAGCTGCTGTTGAAAGACCGCAGCTGCCGCTGCTGTCAACCATTTATATCGCGGCTGGATAGTTGGGCGTTTTAACGCGGATTGCGAATGTCCTTTTTCGATGATTGGGGGTATACAGGCAAGGTCCTGATCTGCACTCCCTGCTCCAGGCCTCTGAGACAAGTCTTTACTGCTTGAAACGGATCATTTTCCGCTTATCGTGGGGGTATATGATGTAAGTCCCCGTCAGCACTCCCTCCTCTTTTACAACCAGAAGGGAGTGCTGACGGGGACTTAGTTTGTATACCCCCAAATGAAGCGAAAAGTGCACTGAAAACAGGGCGCGGTGGCCAATTCGAGGGAGTGCAGTTCAGGAGTTCTCTCGTATACCCCCATCTGCGGTTCCTGCTATACCCCAGGTCAGCTGCAGTACCTGCCAGTCCGGCATATGACGGCTTAGCCATTACCGCCATTTGACTTGAAAAATTCAGTATAAAAGAAAAAGCAGCCTCAAGGGTTTATTCCTGAAGCTGCTTCGTCTTCATTCTGAGAGCTGTCCTGACGACAGCTCTTTTTGTTATACAAGTATCACCTTCCGCTCGCTGGCGGGAACCACCGCGTCCTTCTTCGTGCGGCGGAGGATCTCCATGAATTCCTTGCCGGTGATGGTCTCGCGGTTGATGAGGAAGTCCGCGATCTTGTCGAGGACGTCGCGGTTCTGTCCCAGCATCTCCAGGGCCTTGTCGTAGGCCGCGTTCAGCATCTCCTTGACCTCCTGGTCCACCTGGGCCGCGGTCTCGTCCGCACAGTTCATCACTGTGCGTCCGGTGAGATACTGGTCCTCGGTGGTGGCAAGCCCCATCAGGCCGAAGCGGCTGCTCATGCCGTACTTCGTGACCATAGCCTTCGCGATGGCTGTGGCCTTCTCGATGTCATTCTCCGCACCGGTAGTGACGTTTCCGAAGACGATCTGCTCGGCGGCGCGGCCGCCCAGGAGACTCACCAGCATGTCGTCCAGCTCCTGCCGGGACTTCAGATAAGTCTCTTCTTCAGGAACATACATGACATAGCCCAGCGCCCCCATGGTCCTCGGGACGATGGTGATCTTCTGCACGGGCTCGGAATTCTTCTGCAGCGCGCTGATCAGGGCGTGGCCCACCTCGTGGTAGGAAACGATGCGCCGCTCCTTCTGGTTCATGACGCGGTCCTTCTTTTCCTTACCGACCAGAACGACTTCCACTGCCTCGAACAGATCCTTCTGGCTGACTGCCTTGCGTCCGTTTTTCACAGCCAGGATAGCCGCCTCGTTGATCATGTTCGCCAGGTCCGATCCCACAGCACCGCTGGTGGCGAGTCCGATGGCGTCAAGGTCCACCGTGTCGTCCATCAGCACGTTCTTCGCGTGGACCTTCAGGATCTCCACACGTCCCTTCAGGTCCGGGCGCTCCACGATGACCCGCCGGTCGAAACGGCCGGGTCTCAGCAGTGCCGGATCAAGGATCTCCGGACGGTTGGTGGCTCCCAGGACCAGAAGGCCCTTGGAGGAATCAAAGCCGTCCATCTCAGAAAGAAGCTGGTTCAGGGTCTGTTCCCGCTCGTCGTTTCCGCCGAACCGGGAATCTCTGCTCTTTCCAATGGCATCGATCTCGTCGATAAAGATGATGCAGGGGGCGTTCTCCTGGGCCTGCTTGAACAGGTCGCGGACGCGGGACGCGCCGACACCTACGAACATCTCCACAAAATCAGATCCGCTGAGGGAAAAGAAGGGGACGTTCGCCTCGCCCGCCACAGCTTTTGCCAGCAGCGTTTTTCCGGTACCGGGAGGTCCTACCAGAAGAGCTCCCTTCGGGAGCTTCGCTCCGATCTTCGTGAACCGCCCCGGATTGTGGAGAAACTCCACGATCTCTGTCAGACTCTCCTTCGCCTCGTCTTCGCCTGCCACATCAGCAAAGGTAACGCCTGTCTCTTTCTGGACATAGACCTTCGCGTTGCTTTTTCCGACGCCCATGATCCCGCCGCCGCCCATGCGCTTCATCATGAGATTCATGAACAGCACGACGATCAGGAAGGGGAACACAAAGCTGGCGACGGAATAGATAATGGCTGCCGTGTCATGACGTTCACGCCGGGTCTCCACGCCTGCCTTGTAAAGGCGCTCCACCAGGTCGCCGTCTTCGTCCATCCGGACCGTGATGTAGTTTGTCAGGACAGGATATCCTTCCGTCTCCGGTTTGGGTGTGATGGTGATCTGGGTGTTGCCGATCACCACAGACTCCACGCTTCCTTCATCCACCATCTGCAGGAATTCGTTGTAGGCGATCTCCCGGGTGTTTCCTTCCTTCACCTGGTTTCTCAGGAAACCGACGACGGTAAAAGTAAGAAGCGCGGCGATGGCAATGATCAGCAGGCTCTGGTTGCCTTTGAATCTTCCGCCTCCGTTCTCGTCATCCGGGCTTTTCGGAGTAGGGTTGTCTCTTCCGCTCATAATTCTCTCTTTCCGTGATATGATTCAAAATACGCGTACTACACAGTATACCACGAACGGCTTCCCTGTGGAATCCCGAAAACGGCCTCCGGACAAACCTGCAGGTTTTACTCCGCAGGACCTTCAGATGCGTCTGTATAGATATATCTGATACCATTTTCCTTCGCGTACTGCTCTGCGCAGGACCCCTTCTCCACCACCATGGTCGTGAAAAAGCTCCCGTGAAACGCCAGCGGCCCGATCAATGTCACGGAAGCCGGGACCACTGCCCTTTCCAGATGCCTGCACATATAGAATGCCTCCAGACTGATCAGCGTCACCGAGTCAGGCAGCTCCACTTCCACCAGGTTATCGCAGTAGGCAAACGCGGCCGGGCCGATGGTTTCCACCGTATCCGGGAGCCTTACTTCCGTCAGGCAGCTTCGCTTCGCAAATGCGGCCATCCCGATCTCCGTCACCGGGAAAGGCCCGATCTTCGACGGTATCTCCGGGGCAGCTTCTTTCCCCCTCCACCGGGTGATCGTCACCGTGTTCTGTTCATTCAGGAGACAGGAATATTTTCCGATTTCCACCTCTTTATGTGACGCGAACGCCGCGGCATAAGTCCCGCAAAAGCCGATGCACAGACCGGCAGCCGCCAAAGCTGCCAGCATGGGCAGATATGGCCGGAGCTTCTCATTCGCATCTGTCCGGGAAACATATTCCTCCATCTCCCGGTATCTTTTCATATGGAACCCGTATTGAGACAGCTGATGTATCACTCCTGATCCGGTCGCGGCCAGGAACACTCCGACACCGCCTTTCATCAGACCAGACAGGATCCCCAGCATAAGAACGGCGATGAACAGTCCCAGCAGGAGATACTGGATGAACGTGATCACGAGAATACCCCGTCTTTCAGCCTTCCTGCTCCGCTCCTCGTATTCCTCCTCGGTCACATGGTATCCCCTGGACTGAAGCCACTCCGCACAGTGCTGCATTTCCTCCGCATAGGAACAGCCTCTGGGACATGCCTGTCTCAGCTCCTGGACCAGTTTCCTGTTCTTTTTTGCGTCATCGTAAAACCGCGTCAGCTCTGCTTCCATGATGTGTGCTCCGCACTGCATGTTTTATTTCTTTTTCTTTGAGAGAAACACCCCTGTGATGATACCGGTGATATCCTTCGCGGACATCTTTCCGTCGGTCTTCTCCACGACCTCCCGAAGCTTTCTCAGTACGGTCGATGTAAGTTCCGACTCAAGTACCTTTTTGATCCAGTCGATATCGTCCACGCTTCGGTTGCCGAGCGATATCTGCTCAAAGATGAAGGATGATGCCTCCCCCATCCCGGCAGCGATGCCTCCCGCGATGATCGCGTTCAGCGTGATGGCTCCGATATTGATCCCCGGGACCGCCTCTCCCCGAGGACGGCATTGATCAGTGTCGACTTGCCCGCACCGGAGTTACCGATCACGAGGACGTTGCCCTTTTCCATGTTGCCTCCTTTGCCTTTACTGATCAAGTATACCGTATTTCCCCGTCTTCGTCAGCTGAAAGCCCGTACGGCCCGGCAGAACCTGCGGTTCTGCTTACTTCGCCCGGTGCTCCTCACAAACGAGAAGTGGGTACCGATCACCGACGTCATGACCGATACCCACTTCATTCTGAAATGAACTTCAAAACCACTTACGTGTACCTCTTCTTTCTATGGTTTTTTCTGTATTCAGTTTTCTCCGATCCTTTTCCTTTATTTACTCTTCCTTTACTTTGATCTTATTGATCTCTGCATGCTCCCGCTTTTCGTTCTTTGTTCCGGTTTCTCGGTTGCTTCCTCTCGCTTCAGTCTCGAATCCTGGCTTACTATTCTTAAGATGTATATATGGCTTTCCTGCTAAAGATTACTTCTGCTTTAAAAATCTGCCAGCTTTCAAACTCTCTTGGCTCCTGACTGATCCGGCTTCAGCAGAAACTCCCTTGGCTCTGAGCTTTCAAAGATTTTCTGCTCTGAAGATATCTTTGCGTTCCAGACCTTATCTTTTTTTTCGGTCGTTGAATCTCTGTCTTTCTGCGATGAGGTGTTGTCCGATTAGCCTTCCGATTGAAACTATTCTGCTGTTCTTGAGATGCAGCTTTCTGGAATTTCATCCGGGGGGATCGTTTTCCTGTCTGATCTTATAAATGTCGTATTCATCCTGTTTTTTCAGGATCTTTTATCCTGTTTTTCAGGATCTTTTTCCTGTTTTTATTTCAGGATGTAAGATCAGATAAACTTAATTGTACTTTGGTTTGTACCTCCTTCTTTCATATTTCCGCTTGTCTGGCGGATCTTGTATTTCTTTCTTCCTGTTGAGTCTATTATATCAAAGTACGACAACTTGTCAAGTTCGCCGCAAATATTCAGACAATTCAGACACAGTTTTACTGCTTCCAAGGTGCGCCGCTTTACTCCGCGGGTGCCGCGATCGGCTTGCTCACATCCACCCACCCTGCAGAGCGGGAGCTGAGTTCAAGTTCCGGAATGGTGAGACGCACCGCACTGCTGCCGCTGCCGGCCGCAGGATAGACCACATCAAAGCGCTTCAGAGATTCGTCCAGGTATACGGTCACGTCTTCCCTGACCGCGAAGGGGCACACGCCGCCCATGGGATGGCCCACCAGCTCCGGCAGCTGTTCCGGATGGATCATGGCGGCCTTCTTGTGGAAGGTATGTTTGTATTTGCTGTTGTCAGTCTTTACATCGCCCGCGAGGAGGATGATGATGGGCTTCCCGTCCACCAGGAACGACATGCTTTTCGCGATGCGCGCAGGCTCTGTTCCCACGGCTTTTGCCGCAAGTTCCACGGTGGCGCTGGACTCTTCTGTTTCGATGACCCTGTCCTCAAGACCGTACTGCTTCAGATACTCCCTGACTGCCGCAACTGACATATCCTGCCCTCTTTTCCTTATCCTTTTTCTTATCTCCGCACGAGAGAAAAGTCTTCGTAGCTTGCCGCCACTGCCTTCTTGTCGCGGAAGATGATCATGACCACCTGGTTGCTGTGGATGTCGGTGCCGAACTGATAGACCATGTTGGAGAGATGGTTCTCATCATCAAAGGTCTTGCTGAAGGGTTCGCCGTACACATCCGCGATCTCCTGCCGTGTGGCTCCCATGGGGATCCCGAAGAGCGTCAGCTCCGGATCCGGCTCCGTGCTTCCCACCTCGACACCGATGATGGTGCACTCCCGCACCGCCATATCATATTCGGTATTGTTCTTGACCGTGATCCGGATGCTTCCGAATCCGTCTTTGTACTTTACCCGGGCAGTCCCGGTCTTCCCGGACCGGACCAGCTCCTGGTCCCCCTGGAACTCCGCCCCTTCCATCTCCAGGCCTTCGAAGGTCGTGGGGACACTGATGGTCAGAGCGCCGGCAGTCACCATATGGGTGCCGTCCTCTTTATGCTTCGTCACTACCAGCGGGACAGGTTCCGTGGTCTCTTCCGCGGTCGTTTCCTCCGCAGAAGTTTCTCCTGCCGGCGTACTCTCCTCGGACTGGCCTTCCGCCGTAGTCTCCGCGGTCTGTTCCGCTGCTGCCGAAGTCTCCGCAGGTTTTTCCGTTTTGCCGCCGCAGCCCGCCGCCAGCATCATCAGGACCAGCATCACAGCTGCTCCCCGGATCTGCTTTCGGTTCATCCTGTTCCTCCCGTTCATCTTCCGTCAGTACCGGGCGTATCCTGCCGGTGCCGGCATATCGCCCAGCCGGTCCTCAAACACCCATCCGCGCGCTGTATTGCTTGCGTGGATGAACATGCCGTTCCCGCTGATGATGCCGACATGGTAGATCCTGCCGGAACCGTTGGCCCAGAACACCAGATCGCCAGGCCGGACCTGATCCGCCGGGATCCGGGTCCCTGCTCCAAGCTGATCTCCCGTGCCTCTGGGAAGATCGATCCCGAACTCCGCAAAAAGGAGCTTGGTGAATCCGGAACAGTCTGTTCCCGTCTCCAGAGAGTAGCCGCCGTACACATAGCGCAGTTTTCCAACATAAGACCTGGCGCGTTCCACCAGCGCAGCGCTGTAATTGCTCTCTGCAGCAGCTGCTTCCTCTCCGGCTCCCGCAGAAACCGCACCCGGTCCGCCCGCTGCTGTATCTGTCTCCGCTGCGTCTGCTGTCTCCGGCGCGCTTCCTGCCGCCGCTTCCTGTCCGCCGGCAGCTCCCTCGTTCCCGGCAGGCGTCTCTTCCCCCGGCACGGTGCTGACCATGATCCGCACGTTTCCGCCGTCGACCCAGGCGCCTTCCGCATTCACCGTGAAGCCGTCGGGCGTCACAGTGCCTGTCAGCAGCCAGCCGTTCTGATCGAAATAATACTTCTCCGCGACGCCGTCGTTGTCGCCGTCGATCCATTCCCAGCCTTTGGCCCATTTCCCGCTGCCAAGGTCATACCACCAGGAATTCGCGTTTTCGCCGGTACCTTTCTTCCAGTCGCCCGCCATTGCGGGAAACGAGGCCAGGACCACTGCCGCAGCCGCCGCAAAAAAGGCCGCTGAAAGTCTGCCTGCTCTGTTCTTCATCCGGTGAACTCCTTTCCTCTTCTTTTCGAATGCACCCGACAGGGCTCGAACCTGCACGGTCTCCCACCGGAACCTAAATCCGGCGCGTCTGCCAATTCCGCCACGGGTGCCTGACGCCTTCCTGCAACACCTCCCAGAACACTGCCCTGAAGCACTGCCTTTTAAGTGCCGAACATTATTATTTTATTTCCCGCGTCCTGTTCTGTCAATCAAATGCACTTTCCGCGCCTTTTGCGGTATACTAGTCGTATCTGTTTTCGGGAGGATCTCATGGACATCAAAAACCTGAAGTATTTTGTCGGTGTCGCACGCTGCGGTTCCATCAACAAGGCTGCCAAGGAAATGTTTATTTCCCAGCCGCAGCTCAGCCACATCATCCAGACCATCGAGGAGGAGGTTGGTTTCGCCCTGATCCAGCGCACCAGCCAGGGCTCCAGGCTCACGCAGAACGGGGAGAGTTTCCTCCAGCACTGCAAGGTGATCCTCAATGAGATGGACAGTCTGGACCGCTTCGTGACCCAGGTGCACCAGGCGGGGAGCCGCCTTGCGGTCTCCATGACCCGCTTTTCCCACACAGCCGCCTGCTTTAACCAGGTCTGCGAGAATCATCAGAACCAGGAGAACCTGTTCCTCCGGCTGCATGAATGCAGCACAATGGACGTGATCGATGAGGTGAGCAGCGGCTTCTCCGAGATCGGCGTGCTGCACTTCTCCGTCAACGAGACTGATGCCATGATGCGGAACTTTGAGAGCCGGCGCCTCCAGTTCATCCACATCGCCCGCTTCCGCCCCTACGTCTTTATCTCAGCAAATCACGAGCTTCTCCGCGGCAGCAGCGTGACAGAGCTGGACATCCACGATCTTATGAACTACGGGTTCGTGCGGTACATCGGTGAATACGAGGACTTCTTCTACCACATCAAAACGCCCACCGGCGTCGTGGACCTGAACGAATCCTCAAAGATCGTCTACGTGAACGACCGCATGGAGCAGATTCGTCTGATCTCCTCCACCAACTTCTACACCATCGGCATCTCCCGCTTCCCCTACCAGGGGTCCATGTACAACGTGGCGAACATTCCGCTGAAGGACTCCTCCGAGCACCTGCGCTTCGGCATCATCCTGAAGGAGAACAAGCGTCTCAGCGGGATCGAGCAGGAGTTCGTGTCCGCGGTGAAGCACCGCTACCGCACCCTGTCCGACGAGATCCGGAAGAGCTGAAAGTGTTTTGTTAAAAACAGCACCCCTGTTTAAACGAAAACAGGGGTGCAAATTCTTAAAAACACTCTGAAAGCGCCCATTTTTATGAAATCATGGACAAAAAGGCAGTTCTGGCTGGATACAGGCTGCCGGCATTTCTCAGGCAGTCCTTCCTTATGCTTTCTCTTCCTTCTCCACCCGCACGGCGCAGACTTTGTATTCCGGCGTGGCAGAGATACTGTCAAGCGCGGCGATGGTCAGGCGGTTGGCGGACGCCTCCAGGTAGTGGAAGGGCATCCAGCATTCGCCGGGTCTCGTCTTGTCGGAAACGCGGGCGGCTGCGCTGATCCTGCCGCGGCGGGAGGCGATGGATACCATCTCTCCGTCGGCGATGCCGAGCTTCTCCGCATCCAAGGTGTTCAGCTCGATGAAAGCCTCTCCTGCGATCTCGTTGATGCCTTCGGTCTTGTCCGTCATGGCGCAGGCGTTGTAGTGATACAGGATGCGCCCGGTCATCATGAGCAGCGGATACTCTTCGTCCGGGAGCTCCCGGGACTGCTGGTATGCCGCGGGCCGGAAGAATCCCTCGCCCCGGGCAAATCTGCCCACATGCATGATGGGTGTCCCCGGGTGGTCCGCTGACGGGCAGGGCCACTGAAGCCCTCTGCCGCCCACTTCTTCGCTGTCCAGCCTTGCGTGGCTGATGCCGCCGAAGGAGGGCGTGACCGACGCGATCTCGTCCATGATGGCTGCCGGAGTGAGATGCGGCTGCGGATAGCCCATGCGGTTCATGACCTCGGTAAAGATCCAGGTGTCGGGCCGTGTTTCTCCGGCCACTTCCACCGCTTTGCGCACCCTCTGAACGCGGCGTTCCGTGTTGGTGAAGGTCCCTTCCTTCTCCGCGTAGGAGCGGCCGGGCAGCACCACGTCCGCAAGCTTCGCGGTCTCCGTCAGGAACAGCTCGTCCACCACGAAGAAATCAAGGGAACTCAGTGCTCTGACTACATGTTCCGTATCGGGATCCGTCCGCACCGGGTCCTCGCCAAAGAGGAACAGCCCGCGGATCTCTCCCGTCAGCATCTTTCCGAAGCACTCTGTCGCCTTGGTGCCGTACTCCGGATTCAGCTTCACGTTCCACGCCGTCTCAAATTTTTCCAGGACCCCCGGTGCCTTCATGTTCTGGTAACCGGGGAACTTCTCCGGATCTGCGCCCATATCGCAGGCGCCCTGCACGTTGTTCTGGCCGCGGATAGGATTGACGCCGCAGCCGGGCCTGCCCAGCTTGCCGCACAGCATCGCCAGGTTGGACAGGGACATCACGCCTTCGGTGCCGGTGGAGTGCTCCGTGACGCCGAGGCAGTACAGAATGGGGGCTCTCGGAGCGGAAGCGTACATTCTCGCCGCCTCTCTCAGGAGCTCGGGGTCGATGCCGCAGATCTCCGCGGCTTTCTCCGCGGGATACTCTCTGACCAGTTCCTCCAGCGCCTCGTAGTTCTCGGTGCGCTGCGCGATGAATTCCCGGTCCTGCAGCTGTTCTTCGATGATAATATGCATCATGCCGTTGGCAAAGGCCACATTGGTGCCCGGACGGAGCTTCAGGTGGATGTCCGCGTGCTTCGCGAGGTCGATGTCCCGCGGATCCACGACGATGAGTCTTGCCCCACGGCGGACTGCCTGCCGGATCTGCATTCCCAGGACGGGATGCGCTTCCTCCGGATTGGAGCCCACCAGCATGATGACGTCAGATTCCTGTGTGATATCCCGGATCGTATTTGTCATTGCCCCCGATCCGAGTGTGGTTGCCAGACCGGCAACAGTAGGGGCGTGTCAGACACGGGCGCAGTTATCAGTGTTGTTGCTCTGGAACACCGTTCTCACCATTTTCTGGAACATGTAGATGTCCTCATTGGTGGAACGGGAACAGGCAAACCCGGCCAGCGCCGCGCCTCCGTACGTGGTCTTCAGTTCCGTGAATCTCGACGCCACAAGAGAAAGCGCCTCGTCCCAGGAGGCCTCCTCGAACTCGCCGGTCTCATGGTTTTTGATGAGCGGCGTGCGGAGACGCTTCGGGGAATCGATAAAGTCAAAGGACGCACTCCTTCCCTTGACGCAGAGCAGTCCGTGGTTGGAGGGGCCGTCCGCTCCCTCCACGTCCACGATCTTTCCGTTTTTCACCAGAAGGTCCATCTGACATCCCACCGCGCAGTGGGGGCAGGTGGTACGAACCTTTTCCACTTCCCAGGAACGGTACTTCTTCTGGCGTTTTTCCGTAATGGCGCCCACCGGACAGTTCTGGGCGCAGTTTCCGCAGGACTCGCAGAGCGTTGTGTCCCAGTCCTTCCCGAAGGGGGCGTCGATGATCTCAAACATCCCTGTCTTTCTGAGGCTGATGGCTTTCCGGCCCGTGGCTTTCTCACAGGTGCTCACGCAGCGCTGACAGTGGATGCAGAGGTCCGGGCGGTAGCTTAAGAAGGGGTGTCCCTCCACCGGCGGCCGCTCGATCTTCTTCCTGGTCCCCTCGTAGGAGGACAGGTCGATGCCGTACTCATAGCAGAGATCCTGCAGCTCACACCGTCCGTTGGACGGGCAGGAAAAGCAGGAGACATTGTGGTTTGACAGCAGGAGATCCAGCACCATGCGCCGCGCTTCCACGACGCGGGGCGAATCCGTCAGGAGCTTCATCCCCTCCTTTACCGTCGTGTTGCAGGCGGTGAAGAGGCGGTCCTCCCACTCTTCCTCCACCAGACACATCCGGCAGGAGCCGATCTCGTTGATCCCCTCCAGGTAACACAGAGTCGGGATCCTGATACCGGCCGTTTTCGCCGCAGAAAGGATCGTCGTCCCTTCTTCGGCTTCCATTGGTATACCGTTGATCCAGAAACGGATCACTCGTCCATCCCTCCTTTCAGCACGCCGCAGCCAAAGTGGTCGCAGCGAAGGCAGCGGTCCGCCTCCTGCATGGCTTCCTCCAGGGACATGGCAGTTTCCACATGCAGGAAATCCCGCTTTCTTTCATAAGGCGGCCGCTCCGTGATGTTGGACCGTCCGGTGGGAAGGCGGTTGTTCTCCTTCGCATCCGGCGTCTCCACGTCGCATTCCACCTTATGGTGATAACCAAGATACTCGTCGATATTGTATGCCGCGACCTTGCCCGCCGCCACGGCGCGGATGGCCGTGGCCGGTCCGGTGGCGCAGTCTCCTCCGGCGAAGATGCCGGGGAAGCCCTTCACCGCCGTGTCGCGGCCGGAAAGAATGGCGCCGCGTTTCGTTTCCAGTCCGAACTCCGCAAATGGACCGCTCACGATGTCCTGCCCCACAGCGATCAGGATCACCTGGCCGGAGATCCTCTCCGGCGGCTTGTCCGCCTTCATGGGCGAGGGCCTCCCGTCCCGGTAAAGTCCTGCCATCTGGGGCTGCACGATCAGGGCGGAGCAGTTGCCCTCTTCATCTGTCTCAATGCTGAGAGGCGCCCGGAGCGTGAGGATCTCGATCCCCTCCTCCACAGCGGATTCGATCTCTGACTGCAGCGCTGTCATGTCGTCTTTTCTGCGGCGGTACACAATGGCCACATCCTCCGCGCCGCACCGCACCGCGCTGCGGGCCGCGTCCATGGCCACATTTCCGCCGCCGACCACGAGGACTCTCTTCCCGGTGTAATCCGGAAGGATCCCGTTTCCGATCCGGTCCAGCATCTCCACCGCGGAGAACACATTGCCCGCGTCCTCTCCTTCGATCCGGAGCTTCTTGCCGGTCTGAGCGCCGATCGCCACAAAGACCGCGTCATAGCCGGCCGCGACCTCGGCGACAGGAATGTCCGTCCCCACGCCGGACCCGCAGAGGACCTTGATGTCACCGGCGGAGAGAATGGCGCGGATGTCCTCATCCAGCCGCTCCTTGGGGAAGCGGTAGTTGGGGATCCCGTAGCGGAGCATGCCGCCAAGTTCCTTCTGGCGTTCGTAGATCACGACGGAATGCCCCATGAGGCCCAGGAAATACGCCGCCGTCAGACCTGCGGGTCCTCCGCCGATCACGGCGATCTTCTTGCCTGTGGAGTGATTGGCCTTCGGGACCGGGACCTGATCCGCGGCGGCGTGATCCACCGCGTATTTTTTCAGCCCCCGGATATTCAGAGAATCGTCGATCAGGTTCCTGCGGCACCGCTCTTCACAGGGATGCTCGCAGACAAAAGCGCAGGCGGTCGGAAAGGGATTGTCCTTCCGGATCATCTTCACTGCCCCGGCGTAATCGTGCTCCGAGATGAGGGCGATATAGCCCGGGATGTTCACATGGGCCGGACAGAGGTTCACACAGGGCACCTTCTGTCCGATCTCCTCGGGACAGATCTTGCCGTTCACATGGCTTTCGTACTCTTCCCGGAAGGTCTCCAGGCCCTCCAGGACTTCTATTGCCGTCTGATAGCCGATGGCGCAGTCGGCGGAATCCCGGATCATCTCCGCCAGTGCTTTCATCTGCTTTAGCGTCTCCGGCGTCCCGTCTCCGTCCAGGATCCGCTTCATCATCCGCTCCAGCTGGGGCAGTCCGTCCCGGCAGGGGACGCATTTGCCGCAGGTCTGGTTTTTCGACGCCGTCAGCATGGAGAGCTGCACTGTCAGAGGGCAGGTCCCGGGCGGATACACCCGGACCTTCGTCTGGAATTTGGAAAGAAGCCTCCCGATCTTTACGTCCATACTGTGCTGATCAGGAAGCAGATGCTGATATTCAGGCAAAGGCTGACACCTCCTTTCTGTATCAAGGCTTGCCTGCCAGTTTAATTCTTTACATTGATCCCCAGGACATCCGCCGGGAGATAGTACCCCTCCCGCGCCACGCCGGCAGATGCCGCCATGACGGAGGTCTTCCTGTCGTATGTCAGCGGCAGTCCCGCCGCGTCCGTCACCCTGCAGCCGGCTTCTTCCGCGATCAGCGCTCCGGCTGCGAAATCCCAGACCTCCAGCTTCAGCTCATAAAAGATGCCGATGCTGCCCTGGGCCATGAGGCACAGATCCCAGGCTGCCGTTCCCGCGTGCCGGATGTCCATGGCGAGGTTCATATATCTTCTTGCCAGCGCAAAGGTCAGGTCCTGCAGCTCGGGATAATAGGGCGCCGTACCGAAGTCCACCAGGCTGTGGGCAAGATCCCTTTCCAGAGAATGGATCCGCTCCCCGTTCCGGAACGCGCCTTTTCCCCGCTGCGCCGTGAACATGAGGTCGTCATAGGGATCATAGACCACGCCGATATACGGCTCCCCGTCCTTCAAGAGGGCGATGCTGGTGACGCTGGGGCGGAACCCGGAGAGAAAATTCGCAGTCCCGTCGATGGGATCGATCACAAACAGATATCCCTTCCGGTACTCCTCCCGGAAGTTCCCGGCGCCATCCTCTTCTCCCAGGAAATTCGCCTCGGGAAGCACTTCCCGCAGTGCGTCAAAAAGGAAGTCCTGGATCTTCTTGTCGTACTCCGTCACGAAATTCCCGTGCCCTTCCTTTGCGGAGGTCTTCCGCTCAATATCCGAGGCGGAGAGCATGATGGCTCCCGCGCGGCGGGCCGCTGCTTCGATGCCCGCCATCAGTTTTTCTGTATCCATGAATACTGTCCTTTTTTACACCTTTTACACCACTGCTCCCGTTACAGTCTGCGCCTCCAGGACTCCATTCTGTAACGCTGTTTCTCCCGGGCAAACCGGATCTGCTCCAGAAGCCGCGGGATATCTTCATTAAAGGTCCCGCCCAGCGCCACATAATTCGAGGCGTGGTTGGTGCGGAACACCGTGCCCGGGGAATCCACGTTCTCCAGGAACAGTTCTGTCTCGTCCATGATCTCGTCGGGGGTGATCAGTTCCATCTCCCCTCTGGCGATCTCCTGGGCCATGGGGGATTCCGGCGTCAGGTGCAGCGTCAGGATGGAGGCGTACTCCGGATTCATGGCGCTGATCAGGTGGGCGGATTTGATGGCGTGGGACCGGATGCCCGCGCGGCCGCCGAGGCCCGAGATCAGCGTCACGGAAGTCTTGATCCCGCACCGCTTCAGTTTCTGTCCCGCTTCGATGATATCCGCCGCGGTCTCGCCCTTCTGGATATGCTTCAGGATCTCATCGTCCCCGGACTCCGCGCCGAGATAGATCATCTCCAGTCCCGCGGCCGCCAGGGCCTTCAGCTCCTCCTCCGACTTCCGCAGCACGTCGTGGGCAGTTCCGTAGGAAGTGATCCTCTCCACACCGGGAAAGTTCCTGTGCACATAGTCCAGGAGCTCCAGCAGGAGCTTCGTCGGCACAATGAGGGCGTCCCCGTCGGCAAAGAACACCCGCCGGACCCAGGGGCCGTACATCTCGCGGCACTCGTCCAGGTCCTGAAGGATCTCCTCTCTCTTCCGGATGCGGAACTGCTTCTCCGTGTACATGTGGCAGAAGGTGCACTTGTTGTGGGAGCAGCCGATCGTCACCTGGATGATCAGACTGCGCGCTTCGCTCGGC
>Ga0256405_10006221_pt1 | contig 19414 bp, 10 predicted proteins | sample RumenRJG_02DNA_FD_189096 | JGI IMG/M metagenome (GOLD analysis project Ga0256405, IMG submission 189096) | Bovine rumen microbial communities from Lethbridge, Alberta, Canada - RJG_02 | ecosystem: Host-associated > Mammals > Digestive system > Stomach > Rumen | place: Canada: Alberta... | reverse complement strand
CGTATCGACTTCGGAGCGCGCATCCGCGAAGACGACGGGACGCTGCGACTGATTCTCATCGAGCTGCAAAAGACATGGCTGGAAACAGAGACTTTGCGTTTCCGGCAGTACCTCGGCGCACAGTATGCCAATCCCGAGAATATGGTGCGCGAAGAGATGCGCCCGCCCTATGGGATTCCTATGGTGGCAGTATATATTCTCGGGCATAGGGTAGGGCATATCAATGTGCCTGTGCTCTATGTCAATCATAAACCCTACGATTACGAGGGTAACGAGGTTACCGAGGGCCTTCCCGACCCGTTTGTCGACAGCCTTGTCCATGACAGTATCATCGTGCAGATTCCACTCCTGCACGGACAAATCAACAACAGACTGGAAAAGGTGCTCAGTGTTTTTGACCAAACCAACAAGGAGAAGGACAACCGGCAACTTGTTGAACTCGACGATGCCAACTATCAAGACGATGCCGATATGCAGTACATCCTCCATCGGCTGCTCATGGCCTCTTCTGATGCACAACTTCGCCAGGACATGAATGTTGAGGACGAGTATTTCCAAGCGATAGAGGATCGCGACACCGCCATTATGAGCCGTGATAAAGTGATTAAGGAAAAAGACCAGCAGATATTGCAGCAGAACCAGCAACTCTCTGAGCAGAACCAGCAACTCTCTGAGCAGAGTCAGCAACTCTCTGAGCAGAGTCAGCAACTCTCTGAGCAGAGTCAGCAACTCTCCGAGCAGAGTCAGCAACTCTCCGAGCAGAATCAGCAACTCTTCGAGCAGAGTCAGCAACTCTCCGAGCAGAGTCAGCAACTCTCCGAGCAGAGTCAGCAGCTCTCCGAGCAGAGTCAGCAACTCTCTCTGAAGGATCAGCAACTGGATCGTGTACGAGAAAAGCTGCGTCAGCAGGGATTGTCGGAAAACGAAATTGAAGAGTGGTTGGGAAAATAGCCATATTTATTAGGAAGAATAACGATCAGCAAAGACCGATAGCGATACGTGACGTCATAAAATAGCCCCATAACTGTAAGCTGCCCAATGAGGTGCGGTGGATGGTTGCTAATTCACAACTGATTATTACTTCGTACGTGGTAAAGTGGGCAAGACGGTGAAGGACAATCCGAAGAGAGTAGATTATGTGTCCATCTACAGTAACGCGAAACTTACTATCGTAGAGACACACAGGGTTGTATCTATAATAGGTATCGCTTTTTTATATGCATCAAGTTATTATCGCGTGAAGAGCTTTCCCAATATGCTCAACACCTGCACAACGCTCTCCTTGTCGGGGACGGGAATGCGCAGGTTGGTTTGGCCCGTCTCCTGATCGACCTCCACAAGGCTGTTGACAAGTTCGCGTGTGGCCTCTGGCGACTCCAAGGTTTTGCTAAGCCCCGTGAGAAATGAAACACCTTCGGCCACGAGTTCCTTGGGTGAGGGTTGGGAATGCGTCCCGCTGTTTGTGCCTTTCTTGTAAGTTTGGGTGTCGTCTTCGCCCTCTTGGTGGTGGAGCGAGGCAACTGACGAGGCTGTTCCAAGCTTTTCTCCAACTTGTTCTCGGTTGTCGCTCGATTGATCATTTTCATCCAGCAGGTTGTCACCTTCGCTATCATGATCGTCGTCGATGGTTGTGAAAGTCTCTGCGGGTGCGTTGGCCGTGGGTTCCATTTCGTCGGTGGTGACCATCAGGGTGTTGCTGTTGTCGGAATCATCCATTGTGGATTGAATGTCCTTCATCAGCTCATTAAACTTGCTGTCAGAAACGAAAATAGAGTCTTGTCCATTGTCCAACACTCCCGCAAAAAGAGAAGCCTTGAAACGCAGCTTGCCGAGCATGGCCTCTTCAAAGCTGTCGGCCGACACAAGGTTGACGACCTGGATGTTGCGCTGTTGCCCTATGCGGTATATTCGCGCAATGCGCTGTTCCAGGACGGCAGGATTCCATGGCAAGTCCATGTTGATGATGACAGAAGCCACTTGCAAGTTGAGGCCGGTGCTTCCCGCATCAGTGGAGAGAAACACCCTACTGTTGGGGTTGTCGGTAAAGTTGTTGACAAGGTCTTTGCGTTTTGCCGATGGGATGGCACCATGGAGATATTCAAATTGGATAGTGCGTTTGTCTAATTCCTCTGCTATCAGGCGTGTCATACGCTCCCACTGGCTGAAGACGACAATTTTCTCATCACCGCTCTCCACAATGTTGCTGATGATGTTCATCGCCTCGTCCACTTTGGTATCATAGCGAGTCTTCTGGTCGAGTACGTAGGTGCTGTCGCATACGCAGCGCATCTGCTGCAACAGCAGCATCAGTCGGTTGCGGTCGCTTTCCGAGAGAAAATGCATGCGTTCCCATTTCTGCAGCAATTGACTGACCAGGCTTTTCGCCTCGTTGTGTATCGTCATTTGCTCCTTAGTCATGGGTACTAACAAGTTCTTATCCTGCCGTGCCGGCATCTGTAGTCTCACTTGTTTCTTTGTGCGTCGGATGAGTATGCCGGTCAACTTTGACTTGATTTCATTGAGGTTCTTGTATCCTATCGTAGCCCCCTTGTCATCCGTAACAATATAATGGTCGCGGAAGAGGTAATAGGGACTCAGGCAGAACTGGTCGACAAGTTGCACGACGGAATATAGTTCCTCCAGCCTGTTCTCTAAAGGCGTTCCAGAGAGGATGACTGCATAATGCGAGATGATTTTGCGTGCTGCTCTTGCTATCTGCGTGTTCCAGTTTTTCAGCCGTTGCACCTCGTCAATGATGACCATATCAGTCTCCAGTTTACCGAAAATCTTGATGTCATTGCAAACAGAATTGTAAGATACAATCTTAAACAACTCGGGTGCGTTGTATTGTTCACGTCGTTTTAGGTGGTTGCCTTCGATGACGTGGGCCTTCTCGTTGGTGAAACGCTCAATTTCTCTTTTCCATTGATATTTTAGCGACGTAGGACAGAGTATCAGCACGCTCCCTACCAGTCCTCTCTGTCTCAGGAGGGTGGCTGTGCCAATGGCCTGGATGGTTTTGCCCAATCCCATTTCGTCGGCGATGATTGCCCTTCCGGCGGTAGCAGCAAAGCGGATGCCTTCTTCCTGATAGGGGTAGAGCGTAGTGTTGAGCAGATGGGCGAAGTCGTCATGGCTCAGACTGTCTACCCACTTCTGTCGTTGTGACTTTTCCCGAGTCTCCAATATGAAGTCGAGAGCATCATTGTAGCACCGCATTGTGTCATCGATGGCCAAGGCGCGGTGCATGAAAGTTCTGAAATGCGAGTAGCCTTGCGGTAGCAGATCTCCACTTTCGGTGAAAAACTCGGAGGCTAACTGTCGGAACTCTTTCTCATGGTCGGTGCCGATACGAATGCGCACCTTACGGCCCTCTGAATAGTCGAGGTAGACAGAGGTGTAGGATGGGGTTTCTCGGTGTACCCGGTGGCCGTTGTGTATCCAGCGCTTTACGGCCTCCAAATGTTTACAAGTGCCGAGTTGAGAGGTTTTGAAGTCCATGCAGGAGCAATAGTTCCAAGTGCTCTGAGCACCGCGGTATATCACCTTATATTCCTGGCCGGTCTTGGGTGAGATCACACGGTAGATGCCGGGAGCATTCTCCTCGTCGATGCATCTGATGGACAGTCGCTCATCGATAGCGGCCTGTCGTCTTAGCTGTATCTGCCACGTTTTCAGGTCCAGTCCTTGTGGTTTAAACTGATAGGGTATGCTTTTGCGCTTCTTCTTGCTCTTTGCCATGCTTTTCTTACGTAATATGATAAAACCTCCACAAAATTAGGCATATTTAGCGAGACTTCAAAACAACTTCGATATTATTTCGGCTCATGCTTTTTCCCAGGCAATAAGCTGGGTAAAAAATAATGGCCTGAGGGGAATGCCCATGTCCATGCGGATGTTATATAAAACGGCCTCCACGGGATTCCGCAGAGGCTGCCATGAGAAAGTGATGGGAGTTATTCTTCTTTGATTTCATTGGCATGGTTCCAGCCAAAAGCGGCGCGGTAGGCATTGCCTGTCCCTTTGGGTACCCAAAGCGTGGTCTCGTCGGAAATGCGGAAGCGAGATAGCGTGGGCGGAACCGCCCACTTCACATGGATGTTCTTCGCTGTTACATTGCCAAGGATGCCGAACTTCTCCACCACCTCTAACGAGGCTGGGAAGGATATGCTGTTGAGACCATGACCGGTGGCGAGCGCATAGATGCCGAGGGTCTTCAAGGTCGAATTGGCCGGAAGGCGGATTTCTTTCATGCCCAGACAATTCTGGAACGCATAACTTCCGATGCTGCTCACGCTTGCCGGGATGTCGATATAAGCCAGGTTCTCGCACATCCGGAAAGCGTCGGCGCCAATCGCGGTGAGGTTCTTCGGCAGAACGATGCTGTCGAGCTTGCATCCCGCTACAAAGAATGCTCCATCGCCCAAGACGTTGCGCGACTGCACGTAGTTATCGTCGAAGTCCTCAATGCACTCCTCAACCGCAGTGTCGCCATCCTCTACAAGTTCACAGTCGCCCATGTCCAGTTGTTGCAGGTTCATATTGGCGAACGTACTAATCTCTATCTTGCTGCCCGTCGCGTCGCGGTTAGTAACGTGCGATCTGACGCCACGCCTGAGTAGGAGCCGCAGGGTGCGCATGTCGGCTGTGTTGAGCAGACCCGTTAGCTTGAGCTCATGCAGATCGCTCCACGCCGTCGCATTGCCACCCATGAGTATGGGCAACTGCCCCGGTTTATTGACGTGGATGGTCTCCGCGAACTTGAAGTTGCGCGGCCACTGGTGCAACGTGACCTTTACTGGCTCTCCCAAATGTTTGCCGTTATCGGTATAATAGTTAAAGGTGAGAGTGGCCACACGGCCCAATCCCTCGTTCTTATCCACATCAAGCACATACACCATGTCGTAAAAGCCGTGGTATATGGCCCGTGTGCGTCTGCTCCCTGCGAAGTCATGGCCTGCTTCTCTCACCCAAGACGCGTCAACGTTCAGCTGAGGAAGATCGTAGAGCGAGGAGTAAGCCTTAATAAACACATAAGCCTTTCCACCCTCGGCCTCGACATCAACATGGGGTGCCTCTATCCGCACCTTCTGCTTCACGGTGTCAGTTTCTTCAATAGGTTTGTCGGGTTTGTCGGGTGTGTCCTCACTGTCCTTACAGGAAGTGAAGGACAGAAGGCAGAAAAGCATCGCAAACAGTCCGAATACTGTTTGTAGATTTTTTGAAAAAGGATATTGTTTCATGCTGTTATGTTATTTTTGTTTGTTGATACTTACACCTAAGGTCTGGTTAATCAGGCCGATGATCGTGTCGAGACTGTCGGCATCAAAGTCGGCTGTGAGCCGCTTGTTGGTATCAGTGGCCGTGAGCGGCACGTGATAGTAACGGCTGAGCGTAGCCAACACTTCCGGCAGTGGCGTGTCGTTGAAGTGGAACTCATGCGTAGCCCAGGCTGTGGCGTTTACGTCGGTGCGCCTTTCCATCCTCGGCATGTCACCGCCATTCTCCAACACAGCCGACATCCCTGCCTTCAATGCTAAGGCTGTGCCGCCGTGCCGTGTGGAGCCAAAGCTGGCCGCTCCCTCCACCACAGTGAGGCGAGTCATGGTCTCGTTCTCTTCCACTTGCAACCGCGTGCCGATGTCTTGGATGACATAATGATCGTCGGTGATAGTGAAGGGATTGTCCGTGTCGTGGTGGATGTCGAGGAAAGCCTTACCCGTTATTCTGACGTGACGACAGTTGCCGGAGGGGTAGGTGAGGGACGAATGGGGTGCCAGCGTCACCACAGTGCCGTCGGTCAGACGAAACACCTGCGGCCCAGCCTCTGCCGTGAGCGTGACATCGGACGGAGCAAGCAGCGCATAAACACCAATACCGATCAGCACGAGAAACGACGCCGCTACGGTGGCCCAGCGCAAATAATGCGTGGGGCGTACAGCCTGATGACCCACGCGCGAGCGGACTTTGGCCAAAGCTTTGCGCGTTTCGAGCCGCCCCTCCTTGTAGTAATGGATAACGTATTTCATAAGCCAATGGTTTTATTCTTCATAAATGTGCCGCACAGGTTTGCTCTTCGCCGCGGCGTATCCAGCGGCCATGCCGATGCCACCACTCACATTGCCCACGTTGGGCGTTATGTTGGACAGGCCAGACTTGGCCAGGTCGCTTGTCTGTATGCTGCCGATGGTGCTGACGAAATGGTAGAACTCCGGTGTGATGTGATAGAGCACCACATAGTAGTAGGGGCTGATTCGCTGGCTGCGATCCATATCGTAGATTTTGTTGAGATTGAGGCGCAGCGTGTAAGTCTTGCCGTTGAAAGCGTTATCGGTGAAGACATAAAAATCCTCGTAGTTGTAGTTGTCATAGCCAAAGTCGTAGTCGATGCTGTTGAGTTTCTTCAGCACCGGGTCGCTCTCTGTGTTCACCGTCACGACCTGTTCCAGCGTATCCACACCGTCATTGGGGGTGGGGTAGTAGTAAGTGTTCCCATCTCGATCCTGGAATATGCGCGCCCTCACCTGTACGGCATAATAGTCTTTGGTCTCGGCGGGGTCGGTGAAGGGGATCTGCAGCTGAAGGTAATCTTCCGCTCCCTCATAGTCGTCGGAGTAGATGGACACTTCCTTTGTACTGATGTCGCTTATCGATACGGGTGCGAGAATGGTGGTCTGTGCCGACACGGCAGGCAGCCCGTCGGCCTCGGCCTCAATGTGGATGCGGTCGCCCACCGTCTGTCTGGCCACTGCCTTATAAAGTCCGTTGCCCTCGGCAATGACGGTAGCTGGCCGGCCGTTGACCGTATAGGAGATATGTGCGCCGTCTATTGAAATCACCTGGCCCTGGTGGTTGACGGGAAGGCTGCGCGATAGCAAGATGTTTGTGGTGTCGCCCACTGTTGGCATGCAGTAGAGAACGAGCTTCGGCTCACTCTTCACGGCATTGATGTTGAAGTCGTCGCGGCAGGAGGTCAGCAATACAATGGCCAATAGGGCCAACAGTAGTAAATGATGAGTATAGCTCATGGGACTTAAAACTTAAACGTATAACTGAATGAAGGAATGATGGGAATGTAGCCTTTTGACTTGGCTCTCATGGTGCCGTGGTCGCTGTCGTACATCACATCCACCCACATCGTGTTGAGATGGCAGTAGGCATTGTAGATGCTCCAGTTCCAAATGCGCTCGTGGCCGTTTTTTGTGCGGTGATGCAGGTCGACGCCGATGTCGAGGCGGTGGTAGGCAGGCGCGCTGACGTTGTTGGGCACATCGTAGAGGAAGTCCTGCGATCCACCCTCCCCCAAGTCGGGGAAGTTGACGTATTGGGTGGGCAGCGTGAGGCGGTTGCCGCTGTGGTAGATCCATTCGGCATAGAGGCTGGTGCCTTTGCCGAAGTGGTAGCGCACTGAGGCGTTGGCCTTATGGCGGTTGTCGAACTTGTCGTAGAACCAGTGAGGATAGTAGTCGTCGAACTTGCGCTTGTTCCACGACAGCGTGTAGGAGGCGTCCAATTGCAGACGGTGAGCTGCGTAGTGAGCGTCAAACTCCAGGCCGAAGAAGCGTCCCTTTCCCTCGTTTACTTTTGTATCCCAACTGTCGGCAGGCGGCTGCAGGCCAATCCAGTTGGTGTATTGCAGCAGGTGGGATGAGCATTTATAGTAGCCCTCCAACGACAGCAGCCAGTGCTTGTCGGGTTGCATGTAGATTCCGGCCGCCCACTGATGGCTGTGCATGGGATGGAGACGGCGGGTGGTGGGTACCCAATAGTCGCTCGGCAGATCTATGTAGGCGTTGGAGATCTTGTGTACGAATTGCGTCATCGTGGTGTAGCTGGCTTTGAGTGAAAGGCGTGGAGATACTTGGAACTTGATGGCCGCGCGTGGGTCGGCGCTGGCAAAGGTCTTGCCCTGGATGTGAAACAGGGCCACATTGATGCCGCCGTTGAGACTCCAACGGTGATTGAGCCTTATCTCGTCTTCTGCATAGGCATTCCATTCTGTGGCTGTAAGGCGGCTCGCGGTATGGCTTTGCAGGGTGTCGCTACGTCCTCCGTTTTTATCGATATAGATGTGGTTGCTGCTCTGCGGACGATAATGGTGAAAAGTGAAGTCGTGGCCGAAACGCAGGTGATGATGAGATGTGGGACGGTAGTCAAAGGAGGCGCGGTAACCGATGTCGTTGATGGTGGATTGGTTGTCATGCTCGGAATAGTTGGATAAACTGCCATCCCCCACTTCTCCCGAGCTAAAATCCTCCTTCGACCACAATTTGGACAGGCTGTAGGTATAGACACCGCTGATGTTGGCAAAAAACTTTGGCGATACGATATACGTCCAGTCGAGCGACGTGTTGAAGTTGCCCCAGTTGAAGCGGCTCTTTGACAGGTCGCGGTAGCCCATGCCCCCTCCGTCGTCCTCATCCTTGGTGTTGAGTCTGTCCTGCCCCCAGTAGGTACTCAGGGCCAGTCGCGAGCGCTGACTGAAGAGATGCGTGATCTTGGCATTGAAGTCGTGGAAGAAATAGCTCACGTTGACTTTGTCCTCGTCGGCTCCTGCGTTTTTGTTGACGATGGCGAATATGGGCCTTGTAAGAAGGTCGAGCCACGAGCGGCGGAGCGCTATGTTGAAGCTGGTCTTGCCTTTCTGCAACGGTCCTTCCAACTGGATTCCTCCGTCGAGCAGTCCGAAGCGCACCGAGCCATGGACTCGGTGCATGTCGCCGTCAGTGGTGCGTACGTCCACCACGCTCGACAGTCGTCCGCCGTAGCGGGCTGGGAACCCACTCTTGTAGAAATCCACGTTTTTCACCACATCGACATTAAACGAGGAGAAAAGTCCCAAGGTATGGTTGATCTGGTAGAGCGGGGTGCCGTCGAGCAGGAAGAGGTTCTCGTCGCTGTTGCCGCCGTGCACATAGAGTCCGCTGACCAGTTCCACCCCCTCGGCCACTCCGCTCACTTGTTGCAGCGTCTTCACCACATCGGGCGAGGATAGCAAGGCATAGCCGGTCTTGAGGTCGGAGGGACCTATTGATCGCTTGCCTGTCTGGGTGTTGAGCAGTGGCGAGTTGAGATCGCCCACAACGACCACTTCGGGCAGACTCTTGCTCTCGCTGAGTGTGACATCCTGGCGCAGATTGCCATGCAACGGCTCTTTTAGTTTCTTGTCTTCGTATCCGATATAGCTGTATTTTATAAGGTGGTCGCCCTCGGGCAGCGTGAGCGAATAGAAGCCGTAGGCATTGGTGGTCGTTCCCACACCCGTGGTCTCGTCCCAAATGGTAGCGTTGATAAGCGTCTCGCCGTCCGTGTCGCGCACAAAGCCGTTCAGCGTGTGCCGTGCAGTGGATGCGGAGGCTGGCTTCGGTGGGAGCGGCGGGGCACTGCGTTGAGCCTTACTGAGTATCACATACTTGCCCTTCACTCTATAGTCGATACCCGAACCTGCAAACAACGTACTCAAGGCCTTGTCGAGCGGCAGATGTTTGAGCGAAGGGCCACGATAGACTTGTCCCACGGGCAAAGAGGCATCGTAGGTAAAGTTGATTTTCTTTGTCTTGTGAAGCCACTCCATCTGCTGCTTTATGGTGGTCGGATCACCTTTGGGACGGGCCGACGCGGACACCACGACAAACAGAAGGAGCAGGACGATGCCCAGTTTATAATAGAAGTGTGCCGGTTTCATTGTTGTGCGTATTTCGTTGAAAGAGAATTAAAAAGCCCAACCGAAACTGACGTAAGGCGCAAAGAGTATGTCACCTTTGTGGCAAGTGGAACCGTCGGCCCAGAGCCAGTCGTTGGTCACGTGAATCATTGGTGTGACACCGCAACGGAATTGGAAGCCGTGCAATGCCTCGTGGCGGTAGCCGATATTCAGATAGATCATGTCGCGCGCCCATGTATGGCGATAAATAAAATAAGAAGACGGATCATTGTAATATGCGCCTCTTTGATCATATTTTATGACCCACAATTTATTGCCCAGTCCCAGTTCCAAGTGGTTGCGTCGTCCGCCGAGAAGATAGTTCAGCTCCGTGCCGAAGCCCCAAAGGTGCTCTTTTGTGTCAGTATAAGTTATTAGCTCCTCACTATCAAATGCGTAGCTCACACCGGTTCTGAAGCCCCAGGGTGAATTCTTCTTCAGCCTCATGTCGTAGTTGAGCCCAATGAGGCCGGTAACGCCTCCTATCTCAACAACGACACTGTGCTGCGGCATCACGTAAGTGGAATCTGCAGTCTTGGCCGCCAGTGGCGTGGCCAGTGCGCAGCCCGTCAGCATGGTCCATACGATGGCTGTCCTTTTGATGTTTCTCTTTTTCTTTTTCATTGTTATTTCTAATAGCTTTCTCCCGGTAGGACGCAATGCTACAGCAAATCCCCCATACAAAAAGAAAAAAAATGATGTCAGACGCTGATTTTGCAGATATTGATGGTATTCACGCCAGCGCGAGGAACGGCAGGTAATAGATATCGGCCTTTCGTCTGCGCAGGCTCTTCATGGCATTCGACAGCAGATGCTCCACGGTCTTTTCGCTGATGCCCATCTGCTGTGCCGCATCGTGATAGGATAGTCCGTCGCGTTTGCAGAGCAGCAGTGCCTGGCGTTGGCGGTCGGGGAGGTCGTCGATGGCCTGCCACAACCGTGCCTCGATAAATGACCTGTCCTGGGCCTCGGCGTCGGTGATCGCACCGTCGAGGTCCTTTGGCTCAATGTCGTGGCACAGCGGATCATTGCGGCGCAACAGATCGATGCAGGCGTTGCGCACGGCCGTGAACAGAAAGGCTTTGTCGTGGACGACCTCTTTCTGCCAAAGCCTTACAAAGCAATCCTGCACCACGTCTTCGGCACGGTCGGTGTCGCCACTCAGATAGTGCATGGCATAAAGGCACAACGGCCTATAGAATTCTGAAAAAACTCGTTCAAGGGAAGACATCTATACCATTAATTAATCCGTTTCAAGGTACAAAAATACAAAAAAATCTCTTCGTCCACATGGTTTCATAGATAATATTTTTCGTTCGAAAGCCCAAGAACCGAACACCAGCTTCGTGTGTAAGAAAAAGTCCCACCCGCAAATCCTCCCCATGGGGAGGAGGTTCTTGAATGTTACAGCGAGTGGACAAAAAAGTGGGGGTGCAAAGCAAACTTTTATCGTTATAATACGAAAAAACAGCTGCTTTAGTTCTGTGGCGGTCGCCTTATGATAGCCTGTCGGCCGCCACATGATAGCCTGTCGGCCGCCACATGACAGCCTGTCGGCCGCCATATGATAGCCTGTCGGCCGCCATATGATAGCCTGTCGGCCGCCATATGATAGCCTGTCGGGCGCCACATGACAGCCTGTCGGTTGCCATATGATAGCCTGTCGGCCGCCACATGACAGCCTGTCGGTTGCCACGAATAAAGTTCATCCATTCACCAAAAGGATGGGGAGTGTCACCCTTGCCTCCCAAAAGATAAGGAAAATTGCACTTAAGGTGCATAAAATATATCACATCCCCCTAAATCTTTCCACAAGCAGTTTAGAAAGCCCTGATGATGCCGTTGTGCTAATATTTAGAAAGGCCTGATGATACCTTCGTGAATAACCTCGATTATATTGATTCTCTTACAAACGAACTTTGTACTGCTCTATTTTATGCCATAAGGCAATTTTACGCGATAGCGATTTTCTTCATGGGCAGGCTGGTCACCTATGGTGTGTGACAGAAACTATGGGGCGGCCTGCGAGCTTGCTCGCCAGGGCCACCCCCATAGCTTCTGTCACATTGCTCTGTGAGGAGCAAAAGCCTGACCATGATTTTCCTACTATTTTAAGGTTGTAAAAGTTTATGCCTGTTCTCATTCCTCTTGACGAAATAAACGTTGGATTTCATCCTTCGTTTTCTCGCCATGGCAGAGACTAAGCAAGCTTGCCTCTGCTCATTTGGCTTAACGAAAACGCTGGATTTCATCCTTCGTTTTCTCGCCATGGTAGAGATCAAGCAAGCTTGCCTCTGCTCATTTGGCTTAACGAAAACGCTCCGTCTAAGTGTCTCTCACTACCATCCACGTTGTGGGTCGCGCAGCCATACTTTGTGCATAATGAAGGATTTTTCCATACAGCAAGGCGCCCGTATCGAGAAGATGCGGGCGCCTTAATTTGGATAGGGGACTGATTCCCACGGACGACGATTCCGTCTGGAATCGCATAACAGCCTTTATTTCATCATTACCTTGCGCGAAGAGCCGTCGCTGTAGCGTATGATGCGCACGCCTTTGCCGTTGAGCGATGAGGCGCGGCCGTCAAGGGTGTAGACGCCTGCGATATGACGGTCGGTGAGGTTGAGCTTGCTCAGGATGCCAGTGGTCGTAGCGTGCAGGAATTCGTTCCATACATCAGCTGCCTTGTAGGCCTCTAATGCTCCTTCGGGGACAATGAGCTGACAGTTGTCCTTGTCTACATTAAAGAAATTGCTGATTCCACTGAACATAGGAGGCTCAGGGTTGAGGCTTTCGATCCATGTCAGCTTCACGCAATTGTCGAATGCGCTGTTGCCGATAGACGTGAGAGTTTGGGGAAGCGTGAGGTGGGTCATGTCGATCTTTGTGTTGAAAGCATAGGCACTGATCTTCTCCACACCTTCCGGAACGGCGTAGGTGCTGTCGGCGAGAGACTTGTTCATGGGCATGGCCACGAGTTCGCTGCCGTCTTTGGTAAACAGCACACCGTCTACGTCCTTGTAACAGCTATTGTCAGCGTCGACAATGAAACGCTCCAGTGCTGCGTCGCCCTCGAAGGGACCCTCGTAGAACGAACTGTTGACAATCTGGCTCACTTTGGCTGGAATTCTGAGTTCTTTCAGGTTGAACAGGTTGCAGAGTGCCTTTCCGCCGATATATTCCAGGCTGTCGCTCAAGTTGAGCTCTTCGAGTTGCTTGCAGTAGTTGAGGGCGTAACTCCCCAAGGTGTTCACATGGCTGCCACCTGTCAGGCGGCGCAGCGAGTAGCAGAAGTGGAAGGCCGCCGTGCCGATGGAGGTGACAGAGTCGGGGATGTGGAACTGGTCGAGAGCTGTCTGCGAGAATATGCCCTCGGGCAGACGTGTGGTGGATTCGGGCAATACAGCTGAGGTCATGTAGGCACAGCCCCAGAAAGTGTATTTGCCCATATAGCTGACCGCTTCCGGTACGACTACCGATGTCAGTCCTGAGCCTGCAAAGGCATTGTCGTCGATGGTGGTCACGCTGTCGGGAATCGTGATTTGGGTGAGGCTGGCATTGCTGGCCAGGGCGTAGGCTCCAATCGACTTCGTCGTTCGGGGCAGAATGACGGTGGTCATGGCGCAACCCTGCTTTCCCGTAGAGAAGAGATAGGCCGGTACCTCATCATCGTTGGTGTAGAGGGCTACTTGATCCCATCCGTACTCATCGGGAACGGATGCATAAGAGGAACCGCCCGATACGAATCGGGCATCGGCGAGATTCAGCCGCGTCACCTTGCCGTCGGTCTCCTCTTGGGTGGAGCTGACGCCACACATGTCGCGCAGCACGCTTACATCGTCACCATTGAGATTGCCCGATAGCTTGAGCGAGGTTGCGGAATATTTCTTGTCGGCGGGGACGAGAGTGGCCAAGGTTCCTGCCTCTGCCACATGGATGTCGAGGTCGTAGGGCAGTCCCACAGTGCCGTCGGTGTTGACCATCAGACCGGCCACGCCTGCCGAGCTGCTTGTGGGAGCTTCGGTGAAGAAGGTGTAGATACCGGAGGGGTCGTTCTCTGCATTGACGTAGGCGATGGAGGAAGAGCCATGGGCGGTGCTGGTCCAAAGGGAGTCGCCTTCAGTGCTGTAGTGGGCCAGGCACACGAATGTGGTGTCATAAGTGGGCTGGAGTCCGTAGGCAGCAACCACACCTCCGTCGGTAGCTTTCAACAGCGCGTAGGCTGTGGGAGCTATGCTGGCTTTGCCGAGTGTCTTGGCCTCGCTCCACTGGGCTTTGAGATCATAGCCATATTTTTGCAGTTTTAGCGAGGTGGACGAATAGTCGGATGCCCGCTGGCTATACATGGCATAGATGGCCTTGGCCTCAGGGTCGAAAAGCAGTTTGGTGCTTGCGTCGCTGGAGTAGCCGTCCAAGTAGTCTACAGGTGTGTCGGCAGTGCCATCGCCATTGATTTTTTGGAACACATTCGAAGTGTTGTAGTTCTCGTCCGACGGTTCATATTGGATGATCACTCCGCCGTTGCCGTCAGGATAGCCTAAGAAGGTCTTGTCGTTCCATGCAGCGTTCATGGAGCACGACGGATTCAGGGCCAGAGGAGCCTGCCACACCGGTTGCCCCGTGGTGCCATTGTAGCGCTGGGCATAAGGATGTTCGTTGCTCAGATAGACAGCTATGAACCCGTCGGGGGTGGGGAAGATGTTGGTTCCCGATCCGTCGATCACGATGGGCTCGCTGAAGGCGTCAGTGCCGTCGGCGTTGAGCTTCTCCACTACCGAGACATCATCATACACAGATGTCGCCGTTCGAGGACGGGAGAAGAGGGCGTAGATGTCGCCATTGCAGTTCACCAAATCGAGATCGCCACAGCGCAAGGAATCGGCCACGTCGGCCGCTACGCCGTCCTTGCCCCACAGTTGCTGGCCAGTGGGATCAACCTTATAGAAATAGGGACGGTAGAAAGCACCGGTCTGGGAAGTGTCCGTGCGGCAGTCGAGATAGGCAATGATGGCATTGCCCACAGAGTCGGTCACGATATTGTAGGGGGTCGTGTAGCTGTAGAGGTCGTACTTGTTCACCTGCTTGCCATTGTTGCCGAGCTGACGCACACCGTCCTTGTCGATCAACTGCATGAAAAGGTTGCGGGGAGAAGAATAATCCGACCCCGTCTGCTGGCTCCAGGTGACGAGTGTCTTTCCGCCCGCAAGCTGCAGAGTCTTCACATTCTCCGGCCGTGTCGACTGTAAGTCGGTCACGCGGAACACTGTAGAGTCACTGTTCCATTGGGCGCTCGCCGATAGCGTTGCCAAGAGCAATCCTCCTAAAGTTAATAATTTCCTCATAAGCGATAAATTTAAAATTACAGATTGAGTATAGTCGATAACACAGTTCCTGATAGGAACGCTTCCTTTTTTTATGAATAAAAGACAGGAGGATGATGTTCCTCCTGCCTTTCTGTTCAAAGAATTCTTTTACGGTCAATTCACGACAATCTTCTTGCCGTTGAGCAAATAGATGCCTGCGGGAAGAGACAGACTGTGTGACTGCTGAAGGCTTTCGGCCTGGAATACAACGATGCCGGAGAGTGTGGCCAGGCAAACCCGTTGACGGGTGGGCTGAATGGTCATGCCGCCCTTGAAGGTGTGGAAGTCAACTTTCTGCCCCTTGTCTGCCACTGGGCTGATGCCTGTGGATGGCGAGTCGGCCGAACTGAGCGGGAACAGCACTGGGGTGCCGTCGGTAAAGGATTTGCCCACGATGCCGAATACCATGATGCTGTCGGCTTGTGCGAGACTGGTCATGGTGAACATGTCGGTGAAGATGTTCTCCAAGCGCATTGTGTTGCCCTGAGCGTCCGTGGCATTGATGAACTCGTTGGGCAGGCACCTTACCACGCCGTTGTCGGAAGAGAGTTTCACCTTAGCCAGACACAACGGCGTGCCCATATAGGCTTCTGGGTCATCGGTGATGGTGCTCAAGTCGTCGCAACGGTAGTTGGTGAACATGAATTTCGTGTTCAGCGTGTCGATGTCTGCCTTGGTGTCGAGGCGGAGCATGAGGTTGTTGCTCACCTTCACCAGCTGGCCGCGGATTTTCTTCACATGCATCATGTTGTCAGGGACATACTGTCTCACTGGATCGAGGAATTGAGGATCATCCACAAGGATTCCTCCCGTGCCGTCGTAGAGCCACCGCTGTGCACGGGTGGGCGATGCCCAATTGACGAGGATGTCGTGTCCCTGCTGTGGCGTGAGCTCATAGAATTTGCCGGGTGTGGCTTTGAGCAGGTTGCCAATGCCTTGTATCTGCTCATAAGGGCGCACGTAGAAGTCGATGTCGGTGGGCTGGGCTTCATCGAGGAAGCGTCCCAACTTCCGGTCGTAGAAGCGGATGTTGAGATGGTGCTTGCCCTGGCTGAGATGGCGCAGAGTGATCGACAGGTCGAGCGGCATGGTGTTGAACACCTGTGGTTCACCGTTGTCCACCTTGACATAAACGCTTGTGCGGCCGCCGTATTCCTCGTCGCCGAAGAAATAGCTGGAACCTGACAATACGGGCCGGAAACTGATGCTGTCGGATGCCGTGGAGAAGCCGTTGGTGATATTGCCGGGCTGCACATACCAGGGAATTTCTGCATAGTCGCCTTCTGTGACCCTAATGCCGTCGATGAGGATGCTCCAGTCGCTTCCCATATTGTTGTCGGGGTTGTGGAAGACGAAGCGGAACACATAGCCGCTGTCGGGCAACACCGGCACGGTGACGCTCTGCCAGGCAAACTCACAGCGGGAGTCGAAGGCCGGGGTGGCTTGAGCCCAGGTCTGTCCGCCGTCCATAGAGGCTTCGAGGTTCCAGCACCGCGAGCGGTTAATCAGACGGTCGATGCCCGAATGAACGATTTGGAAGGTAAGTCCCGCTCCGTGGATGGTATCGAGGAGCTGCAGGCAGGTTCGCCGTCGGGCTCGCCGGCACGAATCTGCACGGCTTTGCGGCCCTCGGGGATGCCGAGGATGGAATCGCTGACGATGCGTGCGTTGTGGAAGCGCCAGCGCCGTCCGTCGATGGTGAGTGTGTCGTCGTTGAAGTTGTCCTTGACGGCGTCCTCAAAACCAAAGTGGTGGATGACTTTCGGAGGCAGAAAGTTGTCGAAGTCAGCCTGGGCTTGACATTTTTGGGCCATGCCGGGCAGAAGCAATGCGACTGCTCCGGTGAGGAATGAAAGTGAGAAAAAGTTGGACTTGTTCATTGAGTGATTATTGATAAGTATGTTTGTTTATGCAGGCAAGAAGGCACTCACAGTTTTTCAGTGCAGGCTTTTCTTGTGGGTTCAAGTGTGGCCGGGATGGCTTTCAGCCTGTCCCGGAGCTGAAAGATCAGTGAGTGGTTAGTGATAGCAGATTGCCGTTGTCTCGAACGCAAAGTTAATAAAAAAAAGTGTACTTGCTGTAGATTAGTTGACAAAAATATGAAAAAACTTGCCAAAACCATTCTAAATGGTATACTTGATTCCTGCCATGAGATAGCCGGGCATGCGGCGGTAGTGTTGAGAGAGCGACATGTATTCAGAAATATAGGTTCTGCGCCAATAGTTTGTCTTGAGATGCAGAATATTGTTTGCTTTTACCGAGATAGCCAGCCTCTTCAACTTATAGGCCAGCGCAAAGTTCAGGTTCCATTGGCTTTCATCGTAGCCCTCGACGCTTGTCGACGTGTATTCAATGCCAATGGCATTTCTCCATTTGCCCTTGTTGAACAGGAGTTTTGCCTGCGTCGTGTATTCGCGGGTGATGCTCTTCTGACTGTAGTTTTTGACATTGCTTCTCATCCAAGAGTATCCGTAAGTGAATTCGGCGTTGAAGGGAGTCTTGAAGCGTGATGAGGCCGCCAATTTGAGGTCCACTTTCTCGTTGTCAATATCCGATATGCTTCCATTGGTAACCGATGGCGAGGTCATGCTGAATCCATTCGCAGACAGCTTCATGTCGAGTGGAAGTCCAAAGACGAAACGCTTGTCAAAGACGAAATACATAAGGAAGGAGCGTGAGGCCCTGTCGGTCATGTTTTGCGTTATGCTCACGATGCTGTGGCGCGAAACGTGCTGGGTCAGCGAATGCTTGGTTTGCTCCATCGACGCATGTGCAAATATAAAGGTATTGCGGCTGATGTTGATGTCGGAATACGACAGGCTGATTCTGTCAGAGAACTGAAACGGATCGTTGATTTGCGAAGCCTCGGTAAGGCTGTAATAAGAGGTAATCCGATAGAGCCGTGACAGTTTTTCAAAATCTATCAGTTTCCCGCTGCGTGAATAGCTTGCAGAGATTTTCTTGTAGTCGGATATCGAGTAGGTCCAGTCAACATAGGGATACAGCCTGGCCTTCTCCATGGCACCGAACACATTGGAGTAGAAAGAGCATTGCAGGCCGATGGTGTAATGCATTTTTCCTGTTGTTTTCTTCAGCAGCAATTCGGCACCAGCCTGCTTGATAATGTTCAGTGCCGAGTCCTTGGGCTGGCGGTCGGCATAATCGTCGATGTGGCTGTAGTCGTAGTTTATGTTGGCCGATAGACTGTATCCTTCCCGGAGCGCTATCTCGTCGCCCGCATGAGCTCTCGCCACCATCCGGTCGTTCTTTATTCGTTCGAAATAGATAAAGCCCTCGTTGCCGTAACCACAACTGTCGACCGGCAGCAGCCAATTCTCGCTCAACAGGTTGTAGTCACCTTTTTGGGAGTTCCATTCCATCGAACTTCCAAAATGCAGCGTGTGCTTGTTGAGCAGAAGTTTCGACAGCCAGTTTACTTCAATGTGGGTTTCCCGCTGCCGGTTGGTTTGTCGATAGTCGTTGGCATCTGCCGAGTTGCCCTTCCCCTCCTGACTCAAGTGGATGTCATTGGAATGGAATTTCACATCAGCCTGCACAATCAGATTCTTGCGTGGCCTCCACCCCATGTTGGCGTAAGACGTAACAAAGCCGCCGTGCCTTCTGTCCTTAGACTCGGTGTCCCACACCACGTTTCGATCCTGGTTGTAAAAGGTCTCCTGATTGGAGCTCTCGTTAGAGAGATCGGAATGATAGAGCATGGTGCCGAGCGTGATGGCAAGTTGCTTCGACGGAACATATTTGGCGTCCAAAGAGAGAAGATGTCCTTTGTCTTTGAAAGCGTCTCCAGTCTTGTACAGCACTTGTGATTCGGCACCCGACAGCGTGAAACTCATGCTATTCCCCGCAGAAGAAGCGGAATGGCTGATTTTCTTTTTGATGTAGTCTGAGAGGGACAATGTGGGTTCTCCAATGTTGTTGGACGAAAGGATGGCCGTCAGCGAGAATTTCTCATTGGGCATAAGTCCGAAGGCTTTTAGTTGGTAGCGGTCTGTCACGCCCATTCCGCCTTCAGCATAGCCAGACAGATTCGATTTCTTTGTCGTTTTCAGGTTCAGTGCCATGCCGTCATCATTCTCGGCAAAGCTGAGGAGGCTGCTGCTCTTGTATTGCTTGATGACCTCAACGCCACGGATGTTGTCGGCCTGCATGTTGTTCACCACCAACCCATTGCTGCTCTGCGTCAATACATCCTTGCCATCGAGCAGCAGCGTCTCTATGTTTTTTCCGGCATAGGACACGTTTCCGTCTTTGTCCACACTGATGCCCGGCAACTTTTGCAGCAGCTGGCCGACATTGTCCTCAAAGCCGTTTTTGAAATGGTTGGCGT
>Ga0256405_10006220_pt1 | contig 19415 bp, 19 predicted proteins | sample RumenRJG_02DNA_FD_189096 | JGI IMG/M metagenome (GOLD analysis project Ga0256405, IMG submission 189096) | Bovine rumen microbial communities from Lethbridge, Alberta, Canada - RJG_02 | ecosystem: Host-associated > Mammals > Digestive system > Stomach > Rumen | place: Canada: Alberta... | reverse complement strand
TTCTTACCATTCACCATCTTCACACCGATAAATGAATATGGGTTCTGGACTACAGCAAGTCCGGCAATATCACCATCCTGCATTCCTGAGAGATCGAATGCTGCAGTACCATAAGATGGAGCATAAGAATCAGAGCTTGTGCCAACGGCTGAGAAACCAAAAATGCGCTGTGAAAGCGATCCGCGGGCATAAACCAGGTTATCAGTTACAGTACATGAGTGCAGGCGCAACCATCCTGGACGTTCGCTCAGGCTCCATGCATCAGGTTGAGGATTGTGGTTCCACTCCCACTGCATACCGAGTGTGTAGCTGTTGAAAGCATCGTTGGTTGGGAGGTAAGTCTTCTCGTAAGTAGCACCAACATTAGGTTTCGGATACTTCTTTCCACCCTCGCTCACATCACGTCCGTTATTGCCGATGATAGGCCATCCGTCTTCCCATACAACCGGCTCAAGGAATGGAATACGGCCGATGGCACCGGCATCCTTGAAGAGAACGGTCCACCATTCACCTGTCTGAGTATCAACCAGAGCGCCCTGGTGAATCTTCTGATTAGCGAACACACGTCCATTGTGCTCCTCGTAAGGTCCCATAGGGTTTTTGCTTCGGAAGATGGTCTGCGAACCTTCAGTTCCACCGTATGTAGCATAGATATAATAGTAGTCACCTATGTGGTACATGTGGCTGCCTTCACAACCATTGCCCACGCTTGCAACCTTTGTGCTGGAGATTTTTGCGAATGTCTTAGGATTGAGTTTGTTTACCCAAATATCACCGATTCCACATGCCACATAAAGATAGCCATCTCCGTTAGGGCCGTCATCAAAAAGCCATCCCGGATCGTGGTAGCCTTCCGACAAGCGGGTTACTTCCCATTCACCTTCAGGGTCTTCAGCTGTGAGCACAATGTGCTGTGCGTCCGACGACCAAGTAGAGCATGGAAAATAGATATAGAACTTACCATCGTGGTAGTTGAGTGTGGAAGCCCACATACCTTGAGAGTAATGGTGCTTACCGTTAAGCAGATTATAGGCATCGTTGTCAAGAATCTGCTTCAGCGGGTTTGCACAGTATTCCCAGTTCACCAAGTCCTTAGACTTCAGCAAGGTACATCCAGGGAAATGGTACATGGTTGTACTGACAAAATAGAATGTGTCGTTAACGCGAATTACGTCACAGTCGGGGAAATCGGCATTGACAATAGGGTTGATAAAGGTGCCGTCACCTTTGTCTGCACTCCATTTGAACTTAAAGTCCTGTGCAGATACACTAAAAGCAACGGTAGCTATCACGAAAATAGCCAAAAGTCTTTTCATCATAAAGTTATTTAGTTTATAAGTTCTTGAGTTTTTAAGTTCTTGAGTTTTTTCTGCGGGAAAATCGCAGGACACACTACCCTTCCGGATGGCTATTCTTCATTCTTCACTTTTTTGATTTCTTTTTGCAAAGTTAGGCAAAAAGGATATAAATGAATAATGTGTTGTTACGAATAATTACAAATATGTTACATAACCATCGTAAAATCGATGCAAATTCCAGATAGAATTGTTGCATAGGCAGTTAAAAAGCAAGTTAAGGCAAAAAAAATCGAAAATAAGATTGTAGAACCAAATAAAATATGTAACTTTGCAGCCGATTGTGCCGTAGAGGCTAAATAAAGTTAAAAAGAGAGCCACGTGTGGCTCCGCCCCGCGGACGAAACCGTTTAATAATTATTATCAAAAAAATGTACGTTATCGTAGAAATTAACGGACAACAGTTCAAGGCCGAGGAAGGCAAGCGTCTGTTCGTACACCACATTAAGGATGTGGAAGCACAGGCAACTGTTGAATTCGAAAAAGTCTTGTTGGTTGACAACAATGGCTCCGTGAAAGTAGGAACGCCTACAGTAGAAGGCGCGAAAGTAGTATGTGAAGTGAAATGTCCACTTGTGAAGGGCGACAAGGTATTCGTATTCCACAAGCGTCGTCGCAAAGGTTACCGCAAGTTCAACGGTCACCGTCAGCAGTTCACGGAACTCACAATCAAACAAGTTATTGCTTAACCCCGTAAAGAAAGGAAAGAATTATGGCACATAAGAAAGGTGTAGGTAGTTCAAAGAACGGTCGCGAGTCACATAGCAAACGACTCGGTATTAAACTCTTCGGAGGTCAATTCGCAAAAGCAGGTAACATCATCGTACGTCAGCGTGGAACTAAGCACTATGCAGGCAAGAATGTCGGTATGGGTAGCGACCACACACTCTATGCACTTGTTGACGGAACTATTACATTCAAGCGTGGACGTTTGAATCGCAGCACTGTAAGCGTTGAACCTATCGCAGAGTAAGAGAGATAAATAACACAGTTAGAAACAAGTAATTAATGAAGAGTGAAGAATGAAGAGTGAAGAATGCATTTTACATTAAGCATTAAACATTCAACATTCAACATTCAACGATATAGAATCATGGCAAAAACTTGTCAAATCACAGGAAAGACATCAATGATAGGAAACAATGTTTCCCACTCTTTGCGTCGTACTAAGCGCACATTCAATGTCAACTTATTCACCAAGAAATTCTACTATGTAGAAGAGGATTGCTGGATTGTACTCAAGGTCAGCGCTGCTGGTCTTCGTATCATCAACCGCATCGGTCTTGACGCTGCACTCAAGCAGGCTGTAGCAAAAGGTCACACAGCTTGGGAAGACATCGAAATCATTGGTTAATTAACAAATTAAAGAATCAAGAACTTAAGATTTTAAGACTCAAAACTTAAGAACTTAAAAACTTAAGAACTTAAAAACTTATAATTATGGCTAAGAAAGCTAAAGGTAACAGAGTGCAGGTCATCCTCGAATGTACTGAGATGAAGGAGAGCGGTCTTCCAGGCACATCACGTTACATCACAACAAAAAACCGCAAGAACACTCCAGACCGTTTGGAGCTTAAGAAATACAACCCAATCCTCAAGCGCGTAACTGTGCACAAGGAAATCAAATAATAACAGTAAGATATGGCAAAGAAAACAGTCGCAACTCTCCAGAACAAGGACGGTCGCTCTTTCACTAAAGTCATTCGTATGTTCAAGTCACCTAAGACTGGTGCTTACGCATTCGAAGAGAAGATGGTTCCAGCTGAATCAGTTAAGGACTATCTGAAGAAGTAATTTTATTCGCACTCAATTCCACACTCTGCGTGTGGTCTTAATCCATACGACACTCCCGATGAACAGAACATCGGGAGTGTTTTTTTGTTTTTCTTTTTTGGTCAATTGAAGTAATTAGCATAAATTTGTAACAACTTCATAATGTAGTTTTGTAATTCGCATATTACTCAATGACCAGATTACTTTTTTTCATATATTTCATCCTTTACTCTTCATTTTTCACTCTTCATTCATCTGCCCTACCCTTTTTCAAGCAATGGACTGTGGACGACGGATTGCTCAATAATCAGATTCTGACCATAACTCAGATGAACTATGGGCAGACTCTGGTGCGTGGAGATTCATGTTTCAGCATCTTCAAGGACGGAAGTTGTATTGTCACATACAAATGTCCATCGGATAAGGCAAAGCAAATTAAGAATTTCCACGGCGGCTATCTTACTTATGTTGACAACGAAAACCATGTATGGATTAAGCAATGGGAAGCGTGCTGGTGTTTCGACTTAACCAAAAAGAGATTTGTAGATTTGTCATCCGTCAGTCTTGATGATGTTTACACAGATCATTACGGTAATTGCTGGCAGTTGGCAGACTCCGTTCTTACTGGAACATACGCAGGAAGAAAGCTGCAAATCGATGTTCACGGATGGAATTCAGAGATTCGTCACACAGAGACTGACAATGACTGTTTCTTGTACATTTTTGATGAAGACGGACTGATTCGCTGCTACGACACTAAGACTTGCAAGCTGATTTACGAGCGAAGAGCCTACCCTTTGGAAGAGAAAGAGGAAAAGCCACTTTCTTCCTCAGCTTTTGCAATAGGCCCTGACAGCGCTTTCTATCAATTGCAGAACCAAGGACGAAGCATATTCCTGAAGTTTGATACTCATACACGCACTTGGAGCACGATATTCGACACCTACGACAAACGAGGGTTCCATTCTCTCTGCCTACCCGACTCTACTACAGCAATAATCGGCTGTAGCGCAGGCGTGTGGTTCATAGACCTGAAGTCGGGCAACATGACTCTCTCTACCGATATTCCGCTACAAGGCGGTGACACCCTGCACACAGGAATTAATGCCGTTGCCAATGACGGACATGGAGGTCTTTGGCTCGGCACCTACGGCAACGGGCTACTTCATGCCGACACCTGGCAGGATATTCCCTCGCGCGTACAATATTATATAATGTATCTGTTGGGAGCCATCCTCTGCATAGTTCTGATTGGCTGGTGGTACACCCGCCGCAAGCGTAACCAACGGGAAGCGCAACTCATGGAACGGATTCGTGAACTGATGCAGTCAGTCAAAAGCACTACTGAAGACAGATCTGTTTCAGTACCAAAGGACACTTCCGACGAATCTCTTGCAAATAAAGAGCAGGAAGACACCGACACACTGTCCGAAGACGACCGATTATTTATCCAGAAAGCCACAGCATTGGTAGAACAAAACATCAACTCCATGCATGGCTACAACGTAGATGAACTGGCACGCGACATGGCTATGGAGCGCACCGGTCTTTATCGTCACCTCACACGAATCATCAAGCAATCGCCTTCAGCATTCATACATGGAATCCGTATGGAGCGAGCCGACAACTTGCTGCGAACCACCAATATGTCAATTACAGATATTGCAGAAAAACTCGGTTTCTCCACACCAAGCTACTTCACTAAGTGCTATAAAAGCTATTACGGAGTCAAACCATCGGAAATTCAGCGTGACAACCAATAAAACAGCCACAAGCACCCAAGTGCCATGTGATTCACGTTTTTCGCATAAGAGTTACCATCTGCAAAGACCTGATAGTCAGCGAGAAATTTTGATGAAATTATTCCTCTTTCCATCAAACTTTTGATGTCGTGGCATCAAACTATTGATTTGCTGACATCAAATAATTGATGACGAAGCATCAACTTTTTGATGACTAATCATCAAATTCTTGATGCCGAACCATCAAATCCACATCATCATCTTCCCATGCATATATCACCGCCCTGAAGCGCTATAATTACGGTTTTCGTAACTAAAGGACACTGTGGAGGTAACTAATTTACACTGTGGTGAAAAAATATTTTCACCACAGTGTTTTTTTAATTATACTGTGGTGTTTTTCAGGGAACACCACAGTCATTTTTTGAAAACACTTAAGTGGTAGCATAACCAGCAGATTATCAATTACTTTCAAAAGCACATTTTTGCCAAAATCCATTCTTTACGACTAATTGGCATCATCAGAGATTAACACAAATCCAAGAAAAGGTTAAATAATTTAACAAAAAGACATTGGTGCCCATAAAAATAAAAACGCTATCTTTGTGGACAAGGATTAAAGATATAACAAAAAAAACGGTAATAGGAGATATGTCAACACAGGAAAAATGGAAATGGCAAGAGCCGGGCACTACGTGGAAAGGTGCAGGGCTATACCATATCACATTGACGGTTACGGATCGACAACCTGTGTTGGGCAAACTGATTACACCTAATGGGGATCCGACAAAAGCATGGGTGATGCGCTCGCCTTTTGGCGATTCACTGGTGGACGTGCTGATGTCTATACCTATGTTGCATCCCGAGGTGCAGGTTCTGCATTTCTGCCTGATGCCTGATCATCTGCATGCTGTGCTGTATGTGCGCCGCACTATGCCTAAAGGCATCGGGGCTTTGGCCAGAGGTTTCTGGCAGGCAGTAAAGAAACTGGGACGTGCCTGCACGGCCTCGTCGTCCTTCATGGTTCCACCTTCTTGCTTTAACCCGAATGACATTCGGAAGAATAACGGAGAAGAGAGCCAAAGCCATAGGCTACAACTCAAAGCAGAGAGCCGAAAACTTCAGGAACTCGCAGCCTCCCTACTTGGCAAAATGGGAGAAGATGATTATTACCGCCTTTCACCTATATTCACAGAGATGCCATTCATACGGCCAATGGCTCGCTACTCTCAACTGCCTAATACCATCCGTTATATTGATATGAACCCGCAACGCTTGGCCACTAAAAGGATTAAGCCTGGATTTTTCCGGGTTCAGCAGAATATTACTATAGGCAATCGCAGCTATGATGGTGTGGGCAATGTGGCTTTACTAATGGAGAAACATTATGACACGGTGCACGTAAGGCACGAGATGGTGGAATTGGCTGCACATGGAGACAACAATCGCTTACGCAACTACAAGAATTCATGTGTTCTTAAAGCTCGAGAAGGAACTGTGCTGGTATCGCCGTTCATTTCTCCGGATGAAAAACAAGTAATGCATGTATTGCTCAAAGAACAGCGGCCATTTATCTTGCTGACTGATAATGGTTTTCGCGATTACTACAAACCTTCAGATTTTCTTTTCGATGCCTGTGCCGAAGGTCGTTTGCTGATTCTTAGCCCCTGGCCGTATGACGAAGGGAAAAGGCACATCAGCCGTGCTGACTGCGTTGCGCTAAACTCAATGGCTGAAGAAATCTGCAATGCGCTAAGAAAAGATGACCACGAAGGACTAAGAAGAGATGATCCCGAATAACTAAGAAGAGATTAACCCGAATAACATTCGGGAGAAAAACAAAGAAGAGGAAAAACAAAGAAGAGGAAAAGCAAAGAAGAGAAAGGGAGAAGAGATGGCTCACAGGCTCACTACTTGGTCGAATTCCTCATTGACTTCAAGCATCCACTGGGGGAGTTTGGCCTTGGCATTGGCTATTAGCTCTTCGGGCATGAACTTGTAGAAAGCATAAGCGATAGGGCCGGAAATGGCTCCGAGGGTGTCGGAATCACCACCAAGAGCGATGGCGAGTTTCAGGCAGTCTTCGTAGTCCTTGCTTTCAAGGAAGCAGATAAGTGCGGCTGGTATGGTTTGCTGGCAGGTTTCGTCGAATCGATATCCGGGTTTTATCTCTTCGTATGACAATTCTGCCCATGACGGGTAGTATTCCTCGAGTACTTGTTTGCGGATGTAGTCCTTGTCCTTTCCCTGCATGCCATAGAAGATCGCCAGAGCGGTAGCCACTGCTCCTTTGATACCTTCAGGATGGTTGTGTGTGGGAAGGGCAGTTCTCGTCGCAAGTTCTATACACTCGTCCTTTGTCTTTGCCATAAATCCGGCTGCAGACACACGCATTCCGCTACCGTTTCCGAAGGAATTATATGGCGGGCGGATATCCCTTGCAATGAGCCATTGTGCGAATCTGCCTCCGAAACCACGGTCAAAGTCTGCACGACAACGTATCCAAAGTGATTTGGCCATATCTATATTATGCAGAAGTGCATCAGCACAGGCAAATGTGCAGACGGTATCGTCTGTATAGGTGTTAGTAGGAAGCAGCAGGTTCACTTCATCATAGTTCTTTGTACGGCCTCCAAATTCATAGGGCTGACCGCCTATATCTCCTATGGCGGCACTTAATAACATGTTCTTCATTGTTGTTTCCTTTCTTTTTAAAAATTAACTTCGTTGATTTTAGGCGGCGTCTCAGCATAGCTCAAATGTATTTTAGCTCTGCATTCAACTTTTTTTAAAAATTAACTTCGTTGATTTTAACTCTGCATTCAACCTTTTTAAAATTAACTTCGTTTATTTTAGGCGGCGTCTCAGCATAGCTCAAATGTATTTTAGCTCTGCATTCAACTTTTTTAAAAAATTAACTTCGTTGATTTTAGGCGGCGTCTCAGCATAGCTCAAATGTATTTTAGCTCTGCATTCAACTTGCACTAAAATTCCAGGCGGAATCCTTTTTGTTTGAGTTCGTTGTAACTTTCCATATTGAAGCGGTAGAGGTTTGCCTCGCGCTTGGGTGTAGGCCATACGGTTTCTTCCAGTTGTGTGAGTATATTGAAATGCAACATTTTCTTGGAAAAGTTTGCACGGTCGAAATGCACATCGAGAATAGCCTCGTAGAGATTCTGCAATTCCCGCATTGTGAATTTCTCTGGAAGGAGTTCAAAACCGATTGGCTCAAAGTGGATACGTTCGCGAAGACGTTTCAACGCCTCTCTCAGTATGCGGTCGTGATCAAATGCCAGTTGCGGAACTTCGTCCAACGCAAACCAAGCAGCCTGAGCAGCGTCATCCCCACCCTTCACTTCCTGTATGCGTACTAAAGCAAAATAAGCGACAGTAATAATCCGTTCGCGAGGGTCACGTTGTGGATCGCTGAAGGTATGGAACTGCTCAATATAAGCTGTGGAAAGCCCCGTCTCTTCTTTCAGTTCCCTCAAAGCACCTTCCTCGCACGATTCATTCATGTTGACGAAACCGCCAGGGAAAGCCCATTTGCCTTTGTAGGGTTCTATTCCTCTCTCAATGAGTAGCACCTTCAGATTAATGCCATCGAAACCGAAGATAACACAGTCAGCTGTTACCGCTGGATGAGGATACTTGTAACAGAAATTCTTCTCTCCCATATATTCTTGTGTAAGTTTTACACCGCAAAATTACAATATATATACGAACTGACAAAATAATTTAGGTAAAATTTACACAAGAAGGCTTTTTAAGCATATTTTTGCATTTTTTCTGATTTTTTGTTTGTATTAACTTTTTTCTAATTATATTTGCAATCTATTGTGATACAAAATGAAAGATGGGAAAGATAAGAGGATTTTTTACCAGAGCATGGAACCTCTACTACGATGGTTTCCGGAATATGACAATTGGTAAAACTCTGTGGGTGATAATTATCGTGAAACTTATCATAATATTCATCGTTCTTCGCTTGTTCTTCTTCCCCAACCACATCAAAGAGAATGCAGATGAAGGACAAGAATCTGAATTTGTAGGGAAAGAGCTGATAAGCAGACCCTCCCCTTAGTCCCTCCCAAGGGCGGGGAGTGATTACCTACCATCCGGACAGTTCAAACGACTAAATAACTAACTAATATTATATGATAACACATCTTCTTGACATCGACACAGGAATGATTGACTGGTCGAGAGCGCAATTTGCACTAACTGCCATTTACCACTGGCTGTTTGTTCCACTGACTTTGGGTCTTGCCCTGATTATGGGCATCATGGAAACCATGTACGTGCGTACAGGGGAAGAATTCTGGAAGAAAACGGCTCAGTTCTGGCAGAAACTCTTCGGAATCAACTTTGCAATGGGTATTGCAACGGGTATCATTCTGGAATTTGAATTCGGAACGAACTGGAGCAACTATTCCTGGCTTGTGGGTGACGTATTCGGTGCGCCACTTGCCATAGAGGGAATTGTAGCCTTCTTCATGGAATCGACATTCGTGGCAATTATGTTCTTCGGTTGGAAGAAAGTATCGAAGGAATTCCACCTCACCGCCACATGGCTCACAGGATTGGGTGCTACGATTTCCGCATGGTGGATTCTCGTTGCAAACTCATGGATGCAATATCCCGTGGGACAGGAATTCAATCCTGACACCGTTCGCAACGAGATGGTTAGTTTCGCAGACGTTGCATTGTCGCCTGTGGCTGTGGACAAATTCTTCCACACGGTTATCTCCGCTTGGGTTCTTGGCGCAATCTTCGTTGTAGGCGTGAGCGCATGGTATCTGATTAAGAAAGTACATATAAAGTTCGCTAAATCGAGTCTCAAGATAGGTGCAATCGTCGGTTTGTTGGCATCGGTATTGGCAGCCATCAGCGGTGACCACTCAGCATATACAGTTGGACAGACACAACCAATGAAACTGGCTGCGATGGAAGCTCTCTATAATGGTGGTAAGGATCAGTCGCTGACTATCTTCGCTGCTGTGAATCCGTTCAAGCAGCCCGACTATGCTAATGAGGAAGAGCCAGGAATGAAGATTGCCATTCCTAATATGCTGTCATATCTCGCGACTCATGATTTCCACGGATTTGTTCCTGGCATCAACGACATCATAAATGGATATACGAAGGAAGACGGCACAGTTGAACTGCCTCTGGAAGTAAAAATCCAAAGAGGTAAGGCAGCCATCACAGCACTTCAGGACTACCGTCTGGCAAAGAAACACGGCGATGAAGAAGTGATGGCTCAAGAGGCAGAGATTATCAAAGACAATATCAAGTATTTCGGTTACGGATATATCAGCAGCCCTGATCAGATTGTGCCTTACGTTCCTGTCTGCTTCTACGCTTTCCGCATAATGGTAGGCGGCGGATGTCTGTTCATCCTGCTCTTTGCTCTCCTGCTCTTCTATCTGCGTAAGAACAAGGACATTCTCAAACCTCGCTGGCTGCTATACTCGGCATTCTGGTGCATTCCGCTGTCATACATCGTAAGTGAATGTGGATGGCTGGTTGCAGAATTCGGTCGTCAGCCATGGACTATTCAGGACATGCTGCCTACATGGGCAGGAGTGAGTGAATTGCCATCAGGCTCAGTAATCACAACCTTCTTCATCTTCCTTGCCCTCTTCACCACCCTACTCTGTGTAGAATTCAGCATCATGCGCAAGGAAATCAAGAAAGGGCCACAACTTTAACCCATAAATTATTCATATACATGGATTATACTTTCTTACAACACTATTGGTGTTTTATAATTGCCCTGCTTGCGGCAATTCTCGTGTTCCTGATGTTTGTACAGGGCGCTAATTCACAGATATTCCAGTTAGGAAAAAGCACCGAAGAACGCCGTATAGTAATAAACTCCACAGGTCGCAAGTGGGAATACACATTCACCACACTTGTTACTTTCGGCGGTGCATTCTTTGCAGCCTACCCTCTGTTCTACAGTACAAGTTTCGGAGGAGCTTACTGGCTGTGGACATTGATATTGATTTCATTCGTGATTCAAGCTGTAAGCTATGAATTCCAGAACAAACAAGGCAATAAACTGGGAGCACGTACTTTCCAAATTGCTCTTGTGATTAACGGTTATATCGGTCCGTTCCTTCTGGGTGTGGCTGTTGCAACGTTCTTCACTGGTGCGAACTTCATCGTTGAACGCGACAATATCTACAACCTGGCTAACCCAGTCGTAAGCAAATGGGCAAACGGAAGTCACGGTCTTGATGCATTGTTTAACATCTGGAACATTGTATTCGGTCTTGCAGTAGTATTCTTGTCACGAATCCTCGGCAATCTGTACACACTAAACAATATCGAGGACTACGAAATCAGCATGAGGAACAAGAAGATGCTCATCATCAACGACATCTGCTTCTACCCTCTTTTCATCGCATTCATCTTCCATGTTCTGACAAAGGATGGCTTGTCATTCGATATCAAGACAGGTGAGATATACACTGAATCACAGAAATACCTGCACAATCTGTTCCAGCATCCTGTGATATTAGTGGTTTTCTTTGTAGGTGTGGCATTGGTCCTGCTCGGCAGCTTATTCCCACTTAAAGTAACACGTGCTGACGGCACTCCATGCATCCGTGGAATCTGGCCTGCAAGTATCGGAACGATATTTGTTGTGACAACTTTGCTTCTGTGTGCTGCATGGTTCAACACAGCATACTATCCTTCAAACATTGATCCTTCATATTCGCTGACCATGCAGAATTCATGCAGCAGCGAATTCACACTAAGGACGATGTTCTATGTATCGTTACTCATTCCGTTCGTGCTGCTATACATAGTCAAGGCTTGGCGCAGCATGGACAAGGAGAAACTTACTCGCGAGGAAATTCAAGGCGAGGAACATTTGTATTAAAAGAAATAAAAAAAGCGTGAAGCGGTTTCCGCTTCACGCTTTTTTTATTTTAAATTCTAATAACCTGATTGACATCGGGAACTTTCTTAAGTTCGGATATCAAGGTGTCAACTTCACTTGTGTCGTGTGCAAAGAGTTGGATGTTACATTCGAAGATGCCATCGTTGCACTCCACTGTAAGTTTGTGCATATTCACATTGAGCTGAGTGGAAATCACCACAGTCAATTCGTTGAGCATACCCACTCGGTCTAATCCCTTAATGAATATATCCACAGGGAAGAGCATAGTACGGTTCATCTTCCACTGGGCAGCAAGAATGCGGTTGCCACGATTTGCCTTTAGCTTCATGGCATTTGGACATTGAAGCTTGTGAATCGTAATGGTGTTCTTTTCATCAATATACCCCATCACCAAATCACCAGGGATGGGTTTGCAGCAATCTGCAAGGGTGTATTTATTCTGAATTGTATCCTCAGTCAGTTCGAGGGTCTGCTTGCGGTTGAAATTCTTATCGACAACGAGTTTCTCATCGGTTTTCTCCTGTGCCTTGGGTTTGCGTCCGAATGAGAAGAGACGTTTCCAGCCGCTGCTGTTGTTACGACCCTTGAGCAGGTTCACATCTGTCTGGTCGAGTGTGATCTGTCCATAACCGATACCAATACTCAAAGCCTCAGGTTTAGTGACTCCATGCAACTTACAAAGTTTGTCAAGGTTGTCGGGCGAACGGTACAGTTCATTCTTCTTCAGGAACTCATCAAGCAGTTTGTCGCCCTGAATACGAGCATCGCGGTCTTCCTTGCGCAGCATCGCCAGAATCTTAGTCGTTGCCTTTGCCGTAGTAGCGATGTTGAGCCATGAGCGTTCCACTCTCAACGACTTGGATGTCAATACCTCAACCTGGTCTCCACTATTGAGCTTATGTCCCAAGGAGACGAGTTTGTGGTTGACCTTAGCGCCAATGCAATGACTGCCCACAAATGTATGAATGGTAAATGCAAAGTCAAGCACGGTACTGCCTGCCGGCATGGTGCGCATCTCGCCCTTCGGGGTAAAAACGAATATCTCGGAGGCAAAAAGATTAAGTTTTATGGTATCGAGGAAATCCATAGCATCCGGCTGAGGATCATCAAGGATTTCCTTAATGGTGTTAAGCCATTTATTAAGTTCGTCTTCACTATCGAGCTGACCCTGCTCTCCTTCCTTGTATTTCCAATGCGCTGCGAATCCCTTCTCTGCGATATCATCCATGCGGCGGCTACGAATCTGCACTTCAATCCATCGTCCCTGGTCAGACATCAAGGTAACATGAAGTGCCTGATAACCGTTTGTCTTAGGATGGTGCGCCCAGTCGCGCAGACGGTCAGGGTGATAAGAATAGATTTCCGTGAGCATAAGGAAGATATCGAAACACTCCTTTACTTCAGTCTTCTTGCTTTTAGCATCGAAGATGATACGTACAGCCAGAATGTCGTAAATATCCTCATAGTTCACATGCTTGGTCTGCATCTTATGCCAGATGGAATAAGGTGTCTTGACACGAGCCTTAATCTCATAGCCGATTCCCATCTCATCCAGTTTCTCACGGATAGGAGCTGTGAACTCAGCAAAAACAGCATTACGTTCAGTTTCAGAATTAAGGAGTCGCTGTTCAATTTCAGCATATTCAGCAGGATGCTCATATCTAAAGCTAAGATCTTCGAGTTCAGTCTTTATGGTATTAAGTCCCAAACGGTTGGCAAGTGGAGCATAGATGTAGAGAGTTTCTCCAGCAATCTTGTACTGTTTGTTCTTGGCTTGCGAACCGAGGGTGCGCATATTGTGCAGACGGTCGGCAATCTTGATAAGAATCACACGGATGTCATCGCTCATAGTAAGCAGAAGCTTCTTGAAGTTCTCCGCCTGAGCAGAAGCATTGGCACCGAAGATACCACCTGCAATTTTTGTCAATCCTTCGACAATCTGCGCGATTTTCGGCCCGAACATATTCTCAATGTCCTCAACCGTGTATTCAGTATCTTCAACAACATCGTGAAGTAATGCTGAGCAGATGGAAGTACTACCCAGACCTATCTCCGAGCATACAATCTGTGCGACCGCGAGTGGGTGCATGATATAGGGTTCGCCCGACAAACGGCGCACACCTTTATGAGCATGTTTGGCAAAGTTGAAAGCCTTGGTTATGATTTCGACCTTCTTGCGATGCGGACTTGCCAAATACGATTCCAAAAGGTGTTGAAAAGCCTCTTCGACCATAAGGTCTTCCTGGTTCAGCACTTCATTGTCATGTTTTTCATCTGCCATAAGCTACTATGCTATTTTACACGAATTTTTTGACCTGGACGTATAGTTGAGCCTTTGATTCCGTTCATCTTTCTCAGTTTTTCAACTGTTGTACCATTCTGCGCAGCAATTTTGGACAAGGTATCTCCACTACGCACAGATACAGATTTGGTAGTGTTCTGACGAGATGAACGGGTGTTGCGACGTGAAGAACGTGAAGACTGAGTATTTCGGGTATTCTGACTACCTGAACGTGAATACCAGGAGTTGTTGTTGGTTGTTGTTGCCGTCACAACCGACTCGGTACTTTCAGAAGTATCCGAATTGTCGGATGCTGCAAGCTCCGACGTATTCAGAGGCATTACAGAAACTTCGGAATTCTCAGTATTCTCATTCTCTGACGAAGATGAGTTGTTATTAGAAGATGAGTTGTTATTATTTGTAGTAGAGGAAATTCGTCCTCCGTAAATCATATCCTCCTTGGTGATGAATGACTCAATAGCCTGTGCCGGGAGACGAACAGCATAGTTCTGAGGAACAATATCGCGACGGTACTGAGGATTAAGTGAACGCAACTCGTCGATTGTCACATTACAAATGGATGCGATATTAACAAGTTTGGCATCGTGAGCTACGACTATAGTGTCAGACTCTGCCGGAAGAACTGCATCCATTGGTGTGATGCCGTGCTCGCAATAGAAATTCATGATATAGGTTGCAGCGATAAATGCCGGAACATAACCACGAGTCTCATTGGGCAGATAATTGTAAACATCCCAGAAAGTAAGGGATTTACTGCCACCAGCACGAAGCAATGCTTTCTGCACATTATACGGTCCGCAGTTATATGCTGCGATGGCAAGACTCCAGTCGTTGAACATCTTGTAGAGGTCGCTAAGGTATCTTGCTGCTGCATCACTTGACTTGATAGGGTCTCGGCGTTCATCAACGAGAGTATTTACCTCCAGACCATACTGCTTGCCTGATGCAATCATAAACTGCCAAAGACCTGCAGCTCCAGCTCTGGAAGTGACGCCAGGACGAAGACCAGACTCAATCACAGGCAGGTACTTCAGTTCGAGTGGAAGGTTATAACGCTCAAGAGCCTCCTCGAACAAAGGCATATAGAAATTAGATGCGCCCAACATCACAGATACAGAACGTTTCATGCGATTGCTGTAAGTATCTATGAACTTGCGAGTGATGTCGTTGAGAGGCATATCTATGATTGTAGGTATGCGAGAGAGGCGATCAATCAGAATCTGATCGTTATACGATGTTGTACGGGTTGCTGATGAGCCAGCAGAAAGGTTTGTACGGTTAGTGTATTCTCGCAACAGTTCCTCTTCTGTCACAGACATTCCGTCGGGCAACTCAAACCGTTCGGTAGAGTTGCTGTCAGAAACAACCACAACATCGTTCTGTGCTGTAGCTGTGATTGACGAAACAATTGATAGGATAAGGATATTAAGTAATTTTATCTTCATAATCTCAAATTTTTAGAACGTAAGTGAGCACTGAACACCATAGGACTGGTTTCTTAACATAGGCAGCCGTTGGGCCGTGCTATTATCATTGATAATCGATGGACGAATCTTCATACTGAGGTCGGGGCTGATGTCAAAACTCGACAGTTCTGCATCGACATAAGCATCAATAATCGACAAGGCATAAACACCAATCAAGCAGAAAATACTCAAATCGCGATATCTTCGATAGAAGTCCTTTTTACGCTTAAAAAGTGTCTTCAGGCGCTCGGCATTGGCCTCAGCATCATAAGTCGGAGGCAGGAAATTGACATAACTCTTGGTGTCGGGATTGGTATCCATTATGTCAATATATGCCTGTGAATAATCACGATACATTGTGTTATTCCAGTTAAGGGCATATAGACATCCGAGGAATCCTCCGTAGAAAAGAGGCAGTTTCCAATACTTACGGTTGTAAATCTGTCCTCCGCCCGGAAACACAATAGACAGCCACAAAGCCTTCTTGGGATCCGGCATCCAATTTGGCTGTTCTATTGCCACTGGCTCTGTTTTGAGAATAGCATCACCCGAGGTCAGGATAACAGAATCTGTTTCTATATCCAGATACACCGAGTCCGACATCTCTTGAGAGTGCGCATCAGATACTGGAATACACAGAATGACTGCTAATAATATGCTGATTCTCAAAAATCCCATGCCTTCAGTTTATGACAACAATGCGATTATTCTATTGAAATCTTCTTCGTTGGCAAATGGAAGAACCAGTTTGCCTGAGCCTTTGCTGGTGCAGGACACCTTCACTTTGGTGCCAAATTTGCTGGAAAGACTCTTCTGTGCTGAGATATAGATCTCAGACAAAGCTTGCTTGCTTCCACCAGCCTGCTTTGTAGGTACTTTACCGTCGTTTAAATCACGAATTATTTCCTCAACGCGACGTACGGAATAGCCTTTCTGCTGAATTTCCTTGAAAAGACGAACTTGCTGCTTAGGATCTTCAAGTGAGAGCAATGCACGAGCATGACCTGTGTCGATCTGATGATTCTGAAGAGCCACCTGAACCTGTGCAGGCAGTTTCAGAAGACGCAGGAAATTAGCAACAGTAGTACGTTTCTTGCCAACACGTTCAGACAGTTTTTCCTGGGTAAGTCCATACTGGTCGATAAGATGCTGATATGCAAGCGCAATCTCCACAGAGTTCAGGTCCTGACGCTGGATATTCTCAATAAGAGCCATCTCCATCACATTCTCATCATCTGCTGTACGGATGTAAGCAGGAATGGTTTTGAGATGAGCACGCTGAGAAGCACGCCAACGACGTTCGCCAGCAATAATCTGATATCTGCCATTCTCCATCTGACGCAGAGTGATTGGCTGGATGATGCCTATCTCAGAAATTGAATCGGCAAGTTCCTGCAATGACTCCTCGTCGAATTCGCGACGTGGCTGATTGGGATTTGCATCAATCAGAGTTATATCTATTTCATTGATTGTAGACGAGCCTTCGGTGCGGATATCTTCTGTGGATATCAATGCATCAAGGCCACGTCCCAATGTTCCGAATTTCTTTTTTACTGCCACAGTATCTAGTTCTTGAGTTTTTAAGTTCTTTACTTAGCGTTATTGTCAATAACTTCCTTGGCGAGAGCCAGATAGTTCTTGGCACCGGTAGATGTCACATCGTACAATATACATGGAATACCATGACTCGGAGCCTCACTCAGTTTGACATTACGCTGGATTACTGTCTTGAACACAAGTTCCTGGAAATGACGCTTAACCTCCTCGTAGATTTTATTTGCAAGTCTCAGGCGAGAATCAAACATAGTAAGGAGAAATCCTTCAATTTCAAGTTTCGGATTAAGACGAGACTTGATAATTTTGATTGTCTGAAGGAGTTTGCTGATTCCTTCAAGCGCAAAGTACTCACACTGAACAGGAATTATCACAGAATCAGCTGCCGTAAGGCAGTTGGTAGTGATAAGTCCAAGCGAAGGAGAGCAGTCAACCAAGATGAAGTCATACTCACCACGAAGCGGTTCGAGCAACTGACGAAGCACTACTTCACGATGGTTCATGTTAATCATTTCCACTTCTGCGCCAACCAGATTGATGTGGCTCGGAATGATGTCAAGGCCATCGATGTCGGTAGTGAAAATTGCCTCATGAGGATCTATCACCGCTTCGCTGCTGTTAGCAGCATGAGCAACCGCACTGATAATGCAGTCGTAAATAGAGGTGTCAACTTGTTGTATATCTACGCCCAAACCAGAAGAGGCATTTGCTTGTGGATCTGCATCAACGACTAGTACTTTCTTCTCCAAAGTAGCCAATGATGCAGCCAAATTGATGGTAGTAGTTGTCTTTCCTACTCCACCCTTCTGATTTGCCAATGCAATAATTTTTCCCATTATGCTTTCTTATTTATTTCTTCTCCGCAAAAACGGATTTCTATTGAATAGCTAACAATCTGCAAATTTACAACTTTTCGACGTAATATTGCCTATTTAAACCTTTAAATTCCCTCAAATAATGTTAAGGAAGGGACGCACCTCAGCAAAGCATGGATATAGATATTTTCATCATTTAGAATTTGTATATCCTGCCGTACGGAGAATATCAATTACCCTATCACGAAAATCTCCTTGGACAAGAATCTCGCTATCCTTAACGCTTCCGCCTGTTCCACAGCGGGTTTTCAGCATCTTTCCAAGCGCCTTCATATCATCATTCGTTCCCACAAAGCCACTGACAATCGTAACTACTTTACCGGCACGATGGTTCTTCTCAATCCTTACTCGGAGTTTCTGCTGAGCAGGCTGAAGAGTTTCTATTTCCTCATCAGCGGAATCGTCATTGTATTCAAACTGCGGATTTGTAGAAAAAACAACTCCCAATCTGGATTTCCAGTCATTATCTTTCATAAATGAGTTTTTGAGTTCTTAAGTTTTTTGTTTTTTCAGTTCTAACGAGTTGATTAAAACACAAAAAGTTAACTTTATTCTTTCAAAAGTTAACTTTTATTGCGTGTTTTACAACAAATCTAACAATTTATCGTAAAACTCTGGGTCTAAATAATTTATTGAGGGCGACTATAGTTTGGAGCCTCACTTGTAATAATCACCTCGTGTGGGTGGCTTTCCTGTACACCGGCATTTGTGATTCGGGTAAACTTGGCATTATGAAGAGCTGCTATATCCTTTGCTCCGCAATAGCCCATACCTGAACGCAAACCACCAACAAGCTGATAGATAACTTCCTGTACTGTGCCCTTGTAAGGAACACGTCCTGCAATTCCTTCAGGAACGAGTTTCTTCACTTCAGATACTCCTGATTGGAAGTAGCGATCCTTGGAACCGTTCTCCATTGCTTCGAGCGAACCCATTCCACGATATGACTTGAACTTACGGCCGTTGAAGAGAATTGTCTCTCCTGGTGCCTCCTCTGTTCCTGCTACAAGCGAACCGATCATGACACAAGTTCCACCTGCAGCGATTGCCTTAACGATGTCACCACTATAGCGAAGGCCGCCGTCAGCGATAAGAGGTACGCCTGTGCCTTCAAGTGCCTTAGCTACATCATATACTGCTGAAAGCTGAGGAACACCTACTCCGGCTACGACACGTGTTGTACAAATACTACCAGGACCGATACCAACCTTCACTGCATCCGCACCTGCTTCGACAAGCATACGTGCAGCCTCACCTATAGCGATGTTTCCGACAACGATATCCACATTTGGGAAGGCAGCCTTTGCTTCGCGTACCTTTTCAATAACACCCTTAGAGTGTCCGTGAGCTGTATCGATGACAATAGCGTCAACTCCAGCATTCACCAATGCGGTCATACGCTCGAAGGTGTCTGCTGTGACTCCAACGCCCG
>Ga0256405_10006219_pt1 | contig 19420 bp, 20 predicted proteins | sample RumenRJG_02DNA_FD_189096 | JGI IMG/M metagenome (GOLD analysis project Ga0256405, IMG submission 189096) | Bovine rumen microbial communities from Lethbridge, Alberta, Canada - RJG_02 | ecosystem: Host-associated > Mammals > Digestive system > Stomach > Rumen | place: Canada: Alberta... | reverse complement strand
TAGTAATATATGGAGTAATTGCACAAATAGTAAAAAGTATATATATTAAAAAATTTGGTGAGTGGTTATAATAATTATATAAATATAGTTATATATTTTCACAAATAAGAATTAATTCATATATGTGTTGCGAGTTATACTGCAATTCAAGCTGCAATTAAAGCAAAGAAGAATTAATTATAAGAATGATAAAAGACTAGGTAAAACTAGTCTTTTTGTGATATAATATATTATATATTGAGGTGTATTATGAAGGTAAATAGTGAATTGCAAAAATATATTGAAAATAATATTTTCCCAGAATATGATAAAAATGAAAAAGCTCATGGTATAGAGCATATTAAATATGTTATTAAAAGAAGTTTTGAATTAGTTGATGAAAATGATTTAGATGTTGATTCAAATATTGTATATACTGTTGCAGCATATCATGATATTGGACATCATATTGATTCAAAAACACATGAAATAATATCAGCGGATATAATGTCTAAAGACGAGAATTTAAGAAAGTTTTTTACTGAAGATGAAATAAAAATAATAAAAGAGGCAATAGAAGATCATCGTGCATCTGCTAAAGATGATCCTAGAAGTATTTATGGAAGAATAGTTTCTTCAGCTGATAGAAATAATTCTGTGGAAGCATGTTTAAGAAGAACTTATTCATATGGAAAAAAATTAAATCCTAATGCTTCTGATGAAGAATTATTCTTAAGAGCACATGATGTTTTAACCAAAAAATTTGGAGAAAATGGATATGCTAAATTCTATTTTAAAGATAAAGTATATGAAGAATTTTTAAAGGAATTAAGAGAATTATTAAATAATAAAGATAATTTTATTGAAACACAAAGAAACTACATAAAAAAATTAAAAAGAGAAAACAAAATATAATTTAAAAGATTTACATATATATGGAGGTAAAAATGAATAAGAAGGTAATATTAGGTATTGGAATAATAATTGTTGCTATTATATTTATTGCTATAAAATTTATAATTCCAAATGTATCTGGATCTAAAGAATTAGAACTAACTTATAAAACAAATGGAGGAGTTCCATATAAATGGGAATATAAAATTGAAGATGAATCTATTGTAAAATTAGTTAAAACTAAAAATATTACATCTAAGAAAGATAAAAATTTATCTGGTGGACCAGTATATATTAATTATATATTTAAAGGATTAAAAAAAGGAAAAACAACAATTACTTTTAAATATGTAAGTATAATTGATGGTTCTGTAGATAAAGAAGATATAGTTACAGTAAAGGTAGATAATAATAAGAATATATCTTTAGTTGCTATTCCATAATGATAAATACTAGGAATGAAAATTCCTTTTTTTTGTGATAAAATATTAGTGGAAAACAAATTTCTTATTTATTGATTATATTAACCCTAGAATCATTTCCTGTTAAAATTTTTGTAAAAGATATATGATTTTAGTGTGAAGGGAGAAATAATATGAATCAAGAAAAAATTGGAAAGTTTATTGCTTTATGTCGTAAAGATAAAAAAATGACACAATCAGAATTAGCAGAAAGGTTAGGAGTAACAGATAAATCAATAGGTAACTGGGAAAATGGTAGAAATATGCCAGATTTATCTTTGTTCAAACCTCTTTGTGATGAATTAGATATTACTATTAATGAACTATTAAGTGGTGAAAGATTAAAGAAAGAAGATTATCAAGGAAAATTTGAGGAAAATATTATTAATACTATTGATTATTCTACAAAAAAAATTAATTTAATTAGAAATAATTTAGGAATAGTATTATTAGTTTTAGGTATTCTTATAGCTTTTACTGCAATGACCATGTTTAAATCAGAAAGTTCATGGGGAAGTATATTTTCTGTTATAGGAACAATAATATCATTAATAGGGGTTAGCAAATTAACAAAAAAATATTCATATTCAAAAAGATTAATAATTTGTATTACATATTTTATATGTTCTTTAGTATTTTTATTTATTATTGATTATATAAGTGTTATTTCATTAAAACAATTACCTAGATTTTGTACTATAAAAACAGGTAATGGTTATGTGTATGAATGTGATAATCCATTTTATACTGTGTATAGAGTAAATAGTAATACACAAAATGAATATGTTATTGTTGATACTAATAATAAATATACTATAGATACTGTTCCTGTTGTACCATTTAATAGAGATAAATCAGGAATTGATAATATTATCAAATATAAAAATAAGTATGTAGGTAATAATAGTAATGATGGAAATTTAATTAATTCATTACCACTATCTGAATATGGTTATGTATTTGAAATTGATCCAGAAAATTTAGGTTTAACAATTGATTATCATATAACAGATTGGTATATAAATGAAAATTATTATTTAGAAAAAAGTATAGTTTATAATTCTGTTTCTATATTCGCATTAATTGATAATGTTAAATATGTTAGATATAATTTTAGTGGTAAAACATATGTAGTTAAAAGAGAAAATGTTGAAAATAATTTTCCAAATTATAAAGATATAGTTAAAGATGGTATTAATAAAAAAGCATTTAATAAATATCTTGAACAAAAAATATCAGATATAGAATTTATAGATTTATGTTTTAATAAATTTGTATCATAAAAGTTAAAAGCTAGATTATTCTAGTCTTTTTCTTTTTTTATTTAGAAAACTAGGTAAAACTAGTTTTTTTTGTTATAATATTTTTAAGAGGTGAATTTATGAGAATAGGGTTAGATATTGATGATACAATTACTAATACACATTTTATTTTAATGAAATATGCATATAAATATAATTTAGAACATGGAAATAAACCATTATTAAAGTATAATACCAATAACTTTTCTGAAGTATATGGTTGGAATCCTGATGAAGTAAATAGTTTTTTTAGAACATATTATTTAGATGCTTTAAAAGAAATAGAACCTAAATATAATGTGAAAGAAATATTAGGTAAGTTAAAAGAAGAAGGACATCAAATAATATTTATAACTGTAAGAAATGATAGAGAATGTGCTGGTGAAAATGAAGCACGTAGAATAACTCTTGATTGGTTTAAAAAATATGAAATACCATTTGATGAATTACATGTTGATATTCATGATAAAAAAACATTCTGTGAAGAAAACAATATTGATGTATTTATGGATGATTCAGTAAGAACTGTATCTGCTTTTAAAACAACAGGAATAACAACATTAATAGCCATGAATTGTTTTAATTTAGATTTTAAAGATGAAAAAATAACAAATATCTATAATATGAATGAATTATATAATAGGATACATGAATTAGATAATTAAAACTAGGTAATTCTAGTTTTTTTTGATATAATTGTATTAGTTGGGAGTGATTATATGTTTTCTGATGAAACAAACAATAAAATAAATAAATTATTTGAAGATGATAATGAAATGAGAGAAAAATTAATAAATGGTGATTGTGATTCAATTGTTAAATTATCAACAGATTATGTTCCTACAAGTTTAGAAATAAAAGAAGCTATTGAACCAATTATAGATAAAGTAGATCCTATCTATAGAAAAAAATTACAAGATTTACTAAATAAAGTTGAAAAAAAGATTCTATATCGTACTATATTGGATGAAATGGCAACTGCAACCTATAATCAAGATAATCAAACTTCTAAAACTAGATAATAAGGAATAATATGGAATTAAGTGAAACAATGTTTATCCAAAATTTACCATCTATAGATTTACATGGATATGATAGAGATAGTGCTAGAGTTGCAATAGAAGATTTTGTAAGAATAAACCATAATTTAAATAATGAAAAAATTGTAATAATTCATGGTGTAGGAGAGGGTATTATACGTAAAACTACTCAAGATATTTTAAAAAAAAATAAATATGTTAAAGAATATGCTATTTGTTATAACAATCCTGGTAGTACAGTTGTTCGTTTAAAATTTGACAAATAGTTTTTTTTATGCTAATATAACACGCAATCTAGTGAAAAAAGCACTTATTTTATACAAAATAGGTTTTTTAGTTTTTTTCATAGTTATATATAGATTTTCTTGACAGAAGAGGGCTTCTGTGGTACGATAATGAACGTGTAAATTTTTAAGGGGGGATATTATGTATACCGAATCAAGAAATAATTTTAGTTTAAGAAATGTTATTTTACAATTCTTATTCTTAGCTTTATTAGTATTTATCTTATTATGGATTTTCCCAACTAAGAAAGATATGAAAAAAGCAACAAAATCATCAAAGAATGATCAAACACAAACTATTATAACTAACAACGCAGATTTATCAATATTATATGACCGTATTTTCAATGAAAATATTATGTCAATGAAAGATGCAGCACAAAGTTATTATACAACTGAAAGATTACCACAAAAAGTTGGTGATACAACTAAAATAACTTTAAGAGAAATGCTTGCTAAAAAAATTGTTTTACCTTTTAAAGATAAAAATGGTAAACAATGTGATTTAGATGCATCTTATGTACAAATAACTAAAAAAGACAATGAATTTGTTATGAAAGTTAATTTAAAATGTGGTAAAGAAGAAAACTACTTATTAACTTACATGGGATGTTATGATTATTGTTCAAAAACAATATGTGAAAAAGAAGGATATGTAGGTAAAGTTTATAAAACTGTACCAACAACACCAACTCCAAAGAAATATTATTGTAAATATGTAAATGGAAAATATTATGATAAAAATGGTGTTATTGTAGGTAAAACTGCATATGAAAAATCATGTACAACTAAAACATATTATTGTAAAATTGTAAATGGAAAATATTATGATAATAGAGGAAATGTAGTAAGCAAAGAAGCTTATGAAAAAGCATGTACTACACCAGTAGTTAAATATTATTGTCAAGTAGTAAATGGAAAATATTATGATAATAGAGGAAATGTAGTAAGCAAAGAAGCTTATGAAAAAGCATGTACTACACCAGTAGTTAAATATTATTGTCAAGTAGTAAATGGAAAATATTATGATAATAAAGGAAATGTAGTAAGCAAAGAAGCTTATGAAAAAGCATGTACTACACCAGTAGTTAAATATTACTGTAAGATAGTAAATGGAAAATATTATAATATTGATGGAAAAGTAGTAAGTAAAGAAGCTTATGAAAAATCATGTTATAAATATACATATGAATATATGAAAGTAACTGCTGGATATGAAAAATGGTCAGAATGGTCAGAATGGTCAGCAAAAGAAGTAAAAGCAACAAGTACTGTAGAAGTACAAAAGAAAACAACAAAAACTAGAAAACAAATTGGATATAATGTTAAAGTAGAAAATGATTTATCTAAACCAATATTTGAAACAAAACAAGTTCCTATTGCTTCAAAAGAAATTAGAGCTTGTACACAATATAGTATGACAACAACTGTAAGTGATTATAAAGAAACAGCTTTAGGATTAGTTACAACTAAGTTATCAGCTCCAACAAGTACAAGTACAGTTAGATATGAAAAAGTTGGAACATATAATTGGTATTGTGATAATGAATGTACTTCAGGAACAGTTTATGTTTACAGAATGTATCAAAGAACACCAGTTACTAATACATCATATAGTTGTGCTAAGTATGAAACAAGAACTTCAGTAATCCTTGGTAATAGAACAGTATTAACAGGATATGAAAAGAAAACAACAAAAACACCTGTGTATGAATATAAAGAAACAGTAACATATAGATACAGAACTAAAACTGTAGTTCAAGGAACTAAATCAATAAAATGGAGTACAACATATAATGATAAAACATTAATTAGTGCAGGATATAGTTACACAGGTAATTACAAAGTAGAAAGAATTACTAAGTAATAAAGGGGGTAATTTAAATGGCAAAGAAATATGGATTAAGATATGCTATTAAGCATTTAAATAAAAGATTCAAAGCAAAATTAGCAACAGGTTTAAGTATAACAATTTGTACAGGATTAGTTGGTACTGGATTAGCTGTATTTACTGCTTGTGGTAAAAATAATGAAAAAGAAAACAAAGCACAAATAGAATCACAAGCACCACAAAATGATCAACCAGAAACAGCTACAGAACAAGCAACTGAAGCTGTAACAGAACAAGCAACAGAAGAAAACCTAGTTATACCAGAAGATGCAGCTGAATTTGTTGAAGATAACCAAAAATACTATGATGAAATATCTGAAATTGAAAATGATGTTACAGATTTCATTAATGATGGTATGAAAAAAGGTTATTCAATTATGATATAGATGATAATATGAAAGAATCAATCGCAAGATTATATCTTAACTATTATCTTATGATGAATAGAAATGAAATATCAGGTAAAACTATTGAAATAATGAATCAAGAAAAAGATATGAATTCTATTGATATGATTAATGATTCAATGGTTGCTGAACAATCTATTCAAGAACAAACAATCATCTCAGATGAAACTACTATATTAGATTATTCTAAATTAATAAAAAATGAGAATGATTTAAAAATTGTCAATAAGTTAGCTAATATAATTGCTTCTATGCATACAGCAATCAAAAATAATGATGCTGCTAAATTAGAAAGTTTAAGATTAGAAGCTGTTGAAATTAAAGAAGGACTTATATCAAAAAATACTGAATATACAATGTCTTATAGTCCAATGGCTATTGACTTAGTATTAAACTTATTAGATGTAACTGATTCACTTACAAATGGTGGTGTAATTAGTGATGAAGATGATAGAGTACAATTCTATAATACACTATATGTTAATTGCTTAGATGGAGAATATGTATCTAATATGACAGAAGAAGAAGTAATCAATATGTCAACACTATTTGGTATTGATTATAAAAATAAGTCAAAAGAACAAATTCTTGAAGAAATTAGTAAAATAATCGCATCTAATGCATCTGGAAAAAGTTTAAGAAGTATAATGAGAACTCAAAGCGAAGACGCAATGAGAATAGTATTAGAAGGAACAACTTATAGTAATTATTCAGAAGAATATTATTATAAAAATGTTGTTAAAGAAATTGCAAGTAGAATAGATTTAAAATTACATGTAAAACCAGAAGTTTCATCAATTGAATTTGAAAATTCAAATCCATATGGTTCAAATTTTTATAAAGGTGAAGCAAAAGCAACAGGATCTACTTCTACTGTATATGTTAGTGAAGCAGAAGTTCCTGAATCAGTAAGAGAACCAGAAATTGTTACTATAAGAGATACTGAAACAGGTAAAGAAATTAAAGGTTTAACTGAATCTGAAATTGTTGAAGCAAATAATAGAGGAGATGCTCAAGCAACTGCTGACTTTAAAGCAGGATATAGAAATTCAAATCCATATGTAGATGGTAAATCTGGAGAATGGAATGAAATCTATAGAAACTCTTATAATGCTACATATAACGGATTTGAAGCTGCTAGAAAACAATATGAACAAGAACCTGCTACAGAATATTTTGAAGAAATAAAAGATTCAAAAGAAGAAATAGTAGAAGAAAAAACAGAAACAATTAGTGAAACAAAAGAAACAAAATCTGATGTTCAAGTTGAAACAAAAACTGAAGTTCAAACAGAAAAAATTGAAGAAGAAGTAATTGTAGAAAAAATTGAAGTAGTACCAGTTGAACCACAAGCAGAAGAACAAAATGTTACAATAACAACTAATGTAAAACCAGCTGAAGAAGTAATTTCAGAAGATCAAATTGATACAATAACTGAAGACGGAGAATATTTTGTTCCAGTAAATTCTGAAGAAGAAATAATGGATGAAATAATTGAAGATGTTATCATTAGTTCTAATACTAAACCAAGTAAGGTTCTAGCTGCTTTAAGACAAGAATTAGTATCTATGTATTTAAATGCATACAATAATGATAATACTAATTCAAAGGTTAAAGTAAATGTAAAAGGAGTGTAATCATAACACTCTTTTTTATTGACTTTAAATTATAGATATGTTATTATACATAATAGAGAGGATAGCGAACAGGAGGCATATGATGAAAGAAACATATTTATTTGATTATGTGAATGAAAATGAATTCCATAAGCTTGAAAGATCATTGAAAAAATATAATATGCTAGCATATAAAAAATTACATTTTGATTATTATCCAAAGCTAAAAGAAGGTAATTTTTTAGGTGAAATTGTTTCAACAAATAAGGAAAACAATACTGTATCATATGAACTTAAACTACCAACAGATACAATGTTTGCTAAAGTCCATGGAGAAATTAAATTACAATATTTAGTATATGAAAAAGAAAAAACAGTAATGTTAAATACTTTATTTACACAAGATAATATATTAAGTGAAGGACATCAATCAGAATTAGTAACCTATAAAGGAGTTATGGTTTCTAAAGAACATTCTGATAAAGATATGTTTAAAATAAATTTATTAAATATGATTAATCACGATTGATTAATCTTTATTTGTAAATAATAATATGATATAATTTAAGTAGGTGATAGAATGAAAGACGTAAATTTATTAACAAGTAATGGTGTAGATGTACAAAAAAGTTTAGAACTATTTGGAGATATGGACACTTATAATGAAACATTAGAAGAATTCTTAGAAGGTGTTGGAGAAAAATTAAACAACTTAAAAAGATATAAAGAAGCATCAGATATGGCTAATTATGCAATATATGCTCATTCATTAAAGAGTGATGCTAGATATTTAGGATTTGTAAAATTAGCTGAATTAGCATATAATCATGAAATGCAAGGTAAAGCAAATGCAGTTAGCTATATATATGATCATTATGATGAATTAATAACAGAAACAAATAGAATAATTGATTTAGCAACTTCTTATCTTGGAAAAGAAAAAATACAAAGAGAAGAACCAGTTAGAAATACTGTTAAAGATAAAGCTATTTTAGTAGTAGATGATTCTGATTTAATAACTAATTTTATTTCTAAAATATTTAATGATACATTTGAAGTTATTATGGCACATGATGGTAAAGAAGCAATTGATATATTAACAACTACTGTTGATAATAAAATAAGTGGTATCTTACTTGATTTAAATATGCCTAATATAAATGGATTTGAAGTATTAGATTATTTTAAAGATAATAATTTATTTATGAAATATCCAGTATCTATAATTACAGGTGCTGATGATAGAGGTTCTATTGATAGAGCATTCACATATCCAATTATTGATATGTTACAAAAACCTTTTAATGAAAGAGACGTTAAAAGAGTAGTTGAAAAAACAGTTTCATATGGAAAATAATAGTTAATTCTATTATTTTTTTTAATTTGACATTTAAATTGATTTGTTATATAATCATACTTGTCTTTAGTACACAAAGGAGAATATTATGTTTAATAATAAAATAGAAGTATTAATAAATTTGTTTACATTTGATAAAGGTGAAATTAAAGTTTTATTATTTAAAAAACAAGATGATCCTTTTAAAGGGTATTGGATGTTACCAAGTAATTTAATGTTAAATAAAGAAACTTTAGATGAATGTGCAGATGCTACATTAAATGAAAAAATAGGAATAACTAATATATATAAAGAAGTATGTGATGTTTTTTCTGATATAGAAAGAATTCCAGAAACAAGAATAGTAGGTATTTCTGTTTTAGGTATAGTTGATACTGTTAAAGTAAATAATGATTTTAATATAAAAGAAGAATATGAATGGTTTAATATAAATAGTATTCCTAAAACTATTTATGATAATGGAATAATAATAGAAAAGACTGTTGAAAAATTAAAGAAAGATTTATTAAATACTAAATTGTTAAAAGTTTTCTTTCCGGTAGATTTTACATTACCAGAATTACAAAAATTATTTGAGCAAATATTAAATAAAAAATTAGATAGAAGAAACTTTAGAAAAAAAATATTAAAACTAGATATTGTAGAAGATACTAATGAAAAAAATATTGCTGTGACAGGTAGACCAGCTAAATTATATAATTTTAAAAATAACGAAGATAGGAATTTATTTTAATGGATAATAGAGGTTTTGGTTTATCTGAGTTATTAGTATTTATAGGTATATTTTTATTTATTTTAGTCGCAGTAGCAATATATGGAAGAGTTAAACTGGGAAATGAAAGCTTTTATACAAAACCTGATGTAGATATCAATAAACAAGAAAATGTAAATGATTCAATAGAAATAATTATACCTAAAGAATATATCAAATTAGAAAATTCTTTAAATGAAACCGCAAGAAAATATAATATTTCTAAAGATAAAGATCAAATAATTACTTTAAAAGAATTACAAACAAATAACTTAATTGGTAATATAGTAGATCCAAATGATAATAGTATAATGTGTAATGGTTATGTTGAATATTATTCTAATTTAAATCAGTATACATCATATATTAATTGTCCGGGAATGTATGTTACAAACTTATATAATTATGAATATGAAAAAAATTAATTATTTTCATATTTACATATTTAATACTAATTAAATAATATAATAAACAGATTTATCATTTTTGTTAATCAGATTTGATATATCTGTTTTTTTTTACTCTATAATTTGTCAAAACTGTTGTTTGATTTCTTATAAAAATCAATATATTATTGACATCGAAGGAGGAAAAAATGAAAAGATTTTTGAAGATTATTGTACTTATATTAATAATAGGTACAAGTAGAATAAAAGGGGTTAAAGCAGAATCTTTTTATGAAGATAATTGGATTACTGGTGTGTATGCTAATTTAGTTGATGGTAATTTTTCTAAACCACAACTTATGCGTTTTATAAGAAGAAAATCAGATAATCAAGCATCATATTGTCTAACACCTAGAGTATTACTGTATGAAGATGAAATATATGATGTTGATGATTTAAATCTTACAGAAGAACAGGATAAAAGAATAAAAAAGATAGCTTATTTTGGGTATGGCTATAGTAATCATACTAGTAATGAATGGTACGCTATTACACAATTTATGATATGGAAGACAGTAGAACCTAATATGGATATATTTTTTACTGATAAGTTTAAAGGTAATAGAATAACAAGATTTATTGATGAAATAAATGAGTTAGAAAATCTTATTAATCAATATGATATTAAACCAAATGTTAGTATTACAGATTTAAAACTTAATTATCTAGAGCAAGTAGAAGATAGTAATAATGTTATTAAAGATTATAAAATTAATAAAACAGATGGCATAGATGCTTCAATTGATAATAATATAATATATATAAAATCAACTATACCTGGTAATCATACAATAGAGTTTAATAAAGAATATAACTTATATAATAATGATCCTATTTATTATAAAGCTTCTAGAGGCCAAAACATATTAGTTCCAGGTAATCTTAAAGCAAATAATTATAAATTAAATATTAATGTTTCAAAAGCAAATGTTGTTTTAACTAAATCTGATACAAATACTGAAGAAGTATTAGAAGGGGCTGAATATGGTCTATATGACAGTAATTATAATTTAGTAAATAAATTAGTTACTGATGAACAGGGAAAAGCAGTTTTTACTGATTTAATGCCAGGTGTATATAATTTTTTAGAAATAAAAGCTCCTATAGGTTATCAAGTAGATAATACATATCATGATTTTATAGTAGATGATGCATATGAATATATATTTTTAAATGATGATAGAATTAAAGCAGATGTCTATTTAAATAAATTTATATCAATGGATGGAATAATTCAACCAGAAAAAAATATTGAATTTGAAATATATGATTTAGATGATAATCTTATAACAAATTTAACCACAAATAATAAGGGAGTTGCCTCTATTAATTTAGAATACGGTAAATATAAAATACATCAAGTAAATACAACAGATGGATTTAGTAAAGTAAATGATTTTTATGTTGATATAAATAATAATGAAGATAAAATATATTATTTGAATGATATAAAAATAGAAGAAAAATTTAAGAAAGAATTAAAGAATAAAAAAGAAGAAAAAAAAGAACAATTATCTGATAATAATTTAGAAGAAAAAAATAATAATCTAGATATTAAAGAAGAATTAAAAGAAAATAAAGTAGATAATAATCCAATTAATAATCCCAAAACACTTGATTCTAGTATTTATATTTATATTATAGTTGGTTATATTTCATTTATTGTTTTGTTATATTTAATTGCTTGCATAAAAGATCATAAAGAATAAGTGTCAAATAGTGTAAACCATATCTAAATGTTAATGTTATTCATATACAATAAATATTATATTTGTTATAATTATATAAGATAGTGAGGTGTATGAGATATGAAAAAGTTTTTAAAGGTATTAACTGTATTTATATTATCATTTTGCTTTTTTAATCGTGTACAAGCAATTATCTTATTTGATAATCAAGTAGGAACATATGAAGAAGAATTAGCCAAATTTCCAACAGATTATCAAAATAAAATAAAACAATTACATAATATATATCCAAATGCAATATTTGTTAAACAAGATAAATTCTTTAGCTATAAAGATAGTACTCATCCAGAAAAATCATATAAAGAAGTAACAGTTTCATGGAATGATATGCTAAGTGCTGAAAAATATATAAAATTTGATAAAAATTATGCTACTAATAAAATTGCTTCACCAACAAGTGAGATTGAAGCATCTGCTAAACCAGATTCATATAAATCTTCAGTTTGTGGTGAATGGCGTGATAAAGAAAAAGGAATATGTGCTTGGTTTGCAGCCAGTGAAGAAGGTATAATTTATTATTTAAATCCATATAATTTCTTAGATGAAAAACATGTATTCATGTTTCAATCACAATATTATAATTCTACTGAAACAGAAGTAGGTGTTAATAATATATTAACAGATGCATTTAAAAATAAAGAATGTCCTGGTTCTAATGGAAAAACATATGCACAAGTAATTATGGAAGTAGCACATGATAACAATATAAGTGCATATATGTTAGCTTCTCGTTTAGTTCAAGAAAATGGTAGGGGAACATCACCACTTGTAACAGGAAAGTGTTTAGATGATGGAGAAAACTGTACAAAATATTATAATTTATATAATATTCAAGCAAGTGGTTCAACAGATGCAATAAAAATATCAAATGGTATTAAATGTGCAAGTGGTACATTAATAAGAGAATCAGATAAAAAAAATTTATGTAAAGGATATAACTGGACATCTCCATATTTATCAATTAAAGGTGGAGCACATTTTATTCAAAGTAAATATATTGGTGTTAATGATACATATAATGTAAAAGGTCAAATGACTAATTATTTACAAAAATGGGATCCATATGGACCTAATTTAGCAGGGCATCAATATATGCAAAATATAAGAGCTCCATACTATGAAGCAGAGAGTACATATAATTCAAATATGAAATATATGGGTAAAGACTTTAAATATATCTTCTATATTCCTATATTTGAAGGAGCACCTAATACGTCAAATAGTACACCAACAGTTAAATTGGGTGATATAAATAGTGATGGTGTAATTAATTCAGCAGACTTGCTTAGAATAAGACAACATTTAATTGGAAGTAAAAAACTAAGTGGTAATGAAGTAGCAGCTGCTGATATCAATAAAGATGGCATAATTAATTCAGCAGACTTACTTAGAATAAGACAACATTTAATAGGAACAAATATAATTAAATAGGAGGAAATATGAAAAAAATTAAATATATAGCGTTTAGTATAATTGCATTGTTTGCATTTAACAATAAAGTATTTGCTGGAGCATATATTTCAACTGATAAATCACAAGTAACACCTGAATCAACTTTTACTGTTACTGCAGGTGTAAGTGGTGTAGCATCTTGGAATGTTCATGTTAGTGCTTCAGGACCAGTTAGTGGATGTACTATAAATGCAGCAGATGCTACTGAAAGTGCAACAAATGGTTCAAAGAGTTATAGTGTAACATGTAAAGCAACAGGAACAGGTACGATTACATTAAGACTTAGTGGGGATACAACTACTGAATCTGGTGCTAATAGTGCTATTAGTGGTACTAGAACCGTATCAGTAATTGCAAGACCATCAGGTGGAGGAGTAACTCCATCAAGAACAACACCAACAACTCCTAAAAGAACAGAACCAACAAAATCAAGTAATACAAAGTTGGAAGAATTTGGAGTTAAAGGATATAGTATATCTCCTGAATTTAGTAATGATAATAATAATTATTCATTAACAGTACCATTTGATACAACTAATATTACTATTTATACATCTAGAACAAGTGATAAACAAAAAGTATCTGGTAATGGTGATAAAGAAGTAAAGACAGGAGATAATAAATTTGAAGTAGTTGTAACTGCTGAAGATGGAACAAAAAGAACAATTAATTTAAATGTAAATGTAGATACAAAACCTATTACAATTAAATTAGATGGAAAAGATTATACTGTTATAAAGAAAAAAGAAGAATTACCTAATTTAGATATACCTCATGAAGATATGCCGTTAACAATACAAGAACAAGATGTTTCGGCATATCGAATTGATAAGATAGGTTATATTTTAATCGGACTTAAAAATAATGAAGGTAAAGTACAACTATATAAATTTGATTCATATAAAAATAATGAAAAAGAACCTACATATGAATTATTTAATTATTTAAAAATAAAAGATATGAATTTAGTTATATTAGAATTTCCTACAAAAAAAATACCATCTGGTTATAAAAAGTATACTGAAAAAATAGGTGATACAGAATATACTGTTTATAAATTAGATAAGGATTCTAAATATGGTTTAATATATGCGACTAATGCTGAAACAGGAAAAACTAATATTTATAAATATGAAAAAAGTGAAAATACTGTTCAAATATATGAAAAGTTAGCAAAAAAAGCAACTGTTGATAAAACAGAAAAATATAAAAAACTAATCCTAATTATGGGAGCAGCAATTATAATTCTTGTATTATTAACAACAATAGGATTTACAAAAAAACCAAAAGATAAAAAACAAGAAAAAAGTAAATCAGAAAATTCATTAACCAAAAAAGATATAAAAAAGATAGAGAAAACAACAAAGAAAGATGAAAAAAAGAATAAGAAAAAGCAAAAAAAAGGAGAACCTGAATTTTAGGGTTCTTTTTTATTCTACTTGCTAATAGTGTAATAATATGATATAATTTTTATGTTAAAATTGGTGATGATTAATGAAGGATAATAAGTTTAAAAATATATTAATATATATGTTAACAGTATCAAGTATTATAATATTATCTATATTACTAACATCAAGTTATCGTAGTGATATAGATCCAGATGCTTATTATGAAGTGTATCTAGATGGTGATGTAATAGGTGCTGTTAAATCTAAAAAAGAATTAGAAAACTACATTGATAAAAATAATTATTACTATAAGAAAAAATTTGATGTAAAAAATGTTTATTCACCAAATGGATTAGTAATTGAAAAAAAATTAACTTATGATAAAAAAATAAGTAGTGTAGAAGATATATATAATATTATTCAAGCAAGAAGACCATTTACAATACGTGGATATCAATTTACTATTAATACTACTATTCAAAATGGTAAAAAAGAGGAAAAAAGACAAACTAAAATATATGTAACAGATAATGCTTTATTTGATGAAGCAGTTGTTAATTTATTTAAAGCATATGTTGGAACTGATGAATATCAAGCATATGTAGATGAAACACAAGTTCCAATTACAACAACAGGTACAATAATTGATAATGTGTATTTAAAGGATAATATAACTATAAAGAAAACAAATATACCAGTAACTGAGACAATATATAGTGATGCTAATGAATTATCACAATTCTTATTATTTGGTAAAGAAAATAAAAAAACAAATTATACTGTTAAAACAGGAGATACAATTGAGACAGTAGCATTTAATAATAAAATCAGTGTTGAAGAATTTTTAATGTCAAATCCTACATTTACAAGTTCAAAGAGTTTGTTATTTCCAGGTCAACAAGTAGTTATTGGAATGACAGATCCACAAGTAGAAGTTGTAGTTGAACAATCAGTTGTTAAAGATGTTGTAAATAAATATAAAACAGTTGAAAAATATGATTCGAGTAGATATGTTGGTGATGATCGTGTTACCCAAAAAGGTGAAGATGGTCTAGAACGTGTTAGTCAAAAAGTGGAAATTATTAATGGTAATATTACATACATTAAACCAATAAGTAAAACGGAACTTAAACCAGCTACAGATAAAATAATTGTTCGTGGTAAAAAACAATATGCATCTGGTTATAATGGTGGAGGAGTTGCTCCTGCTACTAATACATCTTGGGGATGGCCAACAAATAGTGGATATACAATATCTTCTGATTATGGATGGCGTGTTGATCCTTGGTCAAGAAGACGTAATCTACATTATGGTATAGATATATCTGGTACAGGACATGGTTCTCCAGTATACTCAGTAGCAGACGGAACAGTAATGCCATTTGGATGTCATTGGAGTTATGGATTATGCTTATTGATTAACCATAATAATGGATATTATACATTGTATGCTCACATGAGTGCTAAACTTGTATCACCAGGACAAAATGTTGCTAAAGGTCAACAAATAGGACGTGTTGGTATGACTGGTTCAGCAACTGGACCACACTTACACTTTGAAGTATATACAGGTGGTATGCCATATCGTGGTGGAGTAAGACAAAGTCCATGGATATTATATAGATAAAAAGACATTTTAATGTCTTTTTTTTATATACTTAAATAGGTGATATAATGAGAAAAATTCATCTAAAAAAAAGAAATAAATTTATAAAATTTAAATTAAAAAAAAGAAAATCAAAAAAACAAAAAATAATAATAATAATTATATTATTAATAATATCTATAAGTTTATCTTTTATGTATATTAATAAAAAAGTAACACCACTACTTATGATGTATGCTGAAAAAAAATCACGTACAGTCGCAACATCTATTATTACACAAGCTGTTAGTAATGATTTACTAAAAGAAATGGATAAAAATAATTTATTTATTGAAACCAAAGATAAAAATGGTAATGTTATTTCAACTGATTTTAATTCTATCATGATAAATAAATTATTAAATGAAATATCTAGTTATGTAGAAATATATTTAGAAGAACTAGAATCTGGTAATATAGATAAACTAAAATTATCTAGAAGTTTAAAAGAAAAATATGGATTAAAAAAAAGAAAAAATGGAGTTATATATGAAATACCATCAGGAGTTATAACTGGCAATGCATTATTATCTAATCTTGGACCTAAAGTACCAGTTAGATTAAATCTAAATGGTGATGTAATAACAGATATTAAAACAGAAGTGACCAATTATGGAATAAATAATGCATTAATAAAAGTAAGTGTATCAGTAAAAGTATACATGCAAGTAATAATACCATTTAAAACAAAAGAAATAGTTGTAGAATCAGATATACCAATCGTTATGAGAATAATAAAAGGAGAAGTTCCAAATTATTATCCATATGGTACAAATTAAAAAAATATGATATAATTATTTTGGTGATTAAAATGAATAAAAAAATAAATGACCAAGATTTTAAATTGATAAAAGATAACGATGGCTTTGATAAAGAAGAAATAGAATCTAAATTAACTGACTATTTTGATGAATATGACTATATAGTAGGAGATTGGTCGTATGGTAAATTAAGATTAAAAGGTTTTTGTAAAAAAGATAATAAAAAACTAAATAAAACTAATGATTATGATAATTTAGATGAATATTTAAAAAATAATTGTGCTTATGGATGTAAATATTTTGTATTAGAAAGAGTATAAATTTATACTTTTTTTTTATACTAAAAATGGTGATGGTATGAAAAATGAAGAATATCAAAAATTAGTAAAAAAATATACACCTAAAGAATCTAGATTATTTAATGGAATAGTTGCTTTTATAATTGGTGGAATAATAGGTGTATTAGGACAATTCTTAATTGAATTCTATTCTAAATATTTAGAAATATCTACTAAAGATGCTGGAACATTTATGATAATAACATTAATATTTATAGGATGTTTACTTACTTGTTTTGGATTTTTTGATAAATGGGTTAATTTTGCAAAAGCAGGTTTATTTATTCCAATAACAGGATTTGCTCATTCTATGATGAGTGCGGCTTTAGATTATAAAAAAGAAGGTTTAGTAACGGGAATAGGAGCAAGCATGCTAAAATTAGCTGGATCAGTTATTATATTTGGAGTAGTAAGTGCATATGTATTTGGAATAATAAGATTATTATTATTTGGAGGTAATATATGACATTTAAATATAATAATGTATATATAAATGAGGCCGCTACTATTGTAGGGCCATATGAGTTTAATGGACCACTTTCTAAATATTATGATAAACATTATAAAGAATTTTATTTTGGTAAAAAAACATGGGAAGAAGCTGAAGTACATATATTAAAAGAAAGTGTAGAATTATTGTTAAAAAAATCAAAAAAAGAAATAAATAATATTGATCTATTTATATCAGGAGATTTAATGAATCAAATAACTTCATCTTCATTTACTGCTTCATATTTACATATACCATATTTAGGAATATTTTCAGCATGTGCATCAAGTGTAGAAGGATTAATAATTGGCTCAAATATGATAGAAAATAATCAAATAAAAAATTGTATTTGTTCTGTATCATCTCATAATAATGCTGCTGAAAAACAATTTAGATATCCTGTTGAATATGGAGGACCTAAACCTAAAACAACAACATTTACCGTAACAGGAGGAGCAAGTGTATTAATATCAAGTGAAAAAAGTAAAATAAAAATTGAATCAGCTACTATAGGAACAGTTCAAGATAAAGGTATTAAAAATGTATTTGCTATGGGAGCAGTTATGGCACCAGCATTTGCTGATACATTATATAGACATTTAAAAGATATGAATAGAGATATATCTTACTATGATTTAATACTTAGTGGAGATTTAGGAAAATATGGTAAAGATATTGTAAAAGAATATATGAAAAAAGCATATAATATAAATCTTATTAATTATGATGATACAGCATGTATGATATATGATTTAGATAAACAACCAGTATACTCTGGAGGATCAGGACCTGCATGTGCACCTTTAGTTACATATGCATATATATTTAGATTAATGAAGGAAAGAAGATTAAAAAAAGTTCTTTTAATTGCGACAGGTTCACTACATAGTACTACAACAGTTAATGAAAAAAGAACAATACCTAGTATTGCTCATGCAATAAGTTTGGAGGCAACAATATGATATATTTAAATGCATTTATCTTCGCTGGAACTATTTGTTTAATAGGACAAATAATATTAGATAATACAAAACTTACTGCTGGACATATTACTTCCTTATTTGTATGTGTTGGAGCTTTCTTAGATACATTTAGTATCTATGATAAGTTTGTATTGTGGGCAGGTGGAGGAGCATTAGTTCCTATAACTAGTTTTGGAACTAATGCT
>Ga0256405_10006218_pt1 | contig 19423 bp, 18 predicted proteins | sample RumenRJG_02DNA_FD_189096 | JGI IMG/M metagenome (GOLD analysis project Ga0256405, IMG submission 189096) | Bovine rumen microbial communities from Lethbridge, Alberta, Canada - RJG_02 | ecosystem: Host-associated > Mammals > Digestive system > Stomach > Rumen | place: Canada: Alberta... | reverse complement strand
CGAATGCCAAGTGCCAGCAGCCAATTCCGACGGCATTCGCCGCACCTGGTGCGACCTCGATCCGGTCGAGTCTGCCATGCTTACCGATGAGCTGGTCTCCCGCGCCAAGAACGATGAGGACCGTGCCGCTCTGCTGGGCGAATTGTATACTGTTAAGCGTTATGATTTCAAGACCGGACTCGGCGACGCGAAGGAATTCGCCACCACCCTGAACTCCTGCGGGAGGTACGACGATGCCGAGACCGGTGCCAAGATATGCCTCGGCGACTTGGACGCCCTCAGGGAGGCGGAGAGCAACCGCAAGGACCATCGCAAGAACATCTCCGTGGCCCTCGCATACGTCAAGGAGAACCATCTTCTCCGCCGCCGCAATTACCTTCAGTATTTCGATGCTGGGTCTGCTATACGCGAGACCGTCGTGGGTATCGTTGCAGGTATGATTCTCAGCAGTTCCGAGGCTGCTCCGGATATGCCAATCATAGCCTTCGCGGAAGCCGATGACGGAATTAAGGTATCCGCGAGAGCCCCCAAATCATTGGTCGATGCCGGAATGGATCTCTCAAAACTCATGTCCGAAGCGGCCGCGGCCGTGGGAGGCATGGGAGGCGGCCATAATGTGGCCGCCGGTGCCACCATCCCCGAAGGGAAGGAAGAGGTTTTCCTCGATAAGCTCGAGGAGCTTATCGCCGCTCTCAATCCTTGAGAAGGGTGTACAGTACGGCCTTCTGGGCGTGGAGCCTGTTCTCGGCCTGGTCGAAGACGACGCTGTGCTTGCCCTCGATGACGGAGTTGGTGATCTCCTGTCCCCTGTGTGCGGGGAGGCAGTGCATCACGATGCAGTCGGGTTTGGCAAGTGCCAGCAGATCGTCGTTGATCTGATACTTCTGGAACAGTTTGATGGCCTCCACCTCGGAGGTGGTGTCGCCCATGGAGATCCAGGTGTCGGTGTAGAGGACGTCGGCGTCCTCGCAGGCCTCTTCAGGCTCATGGGATGCGATGATCTTGGATCCGTTGGAGTCGGCGACCCTGGCGGCGTTGAGCATGATCTCCGCGTTGGGCATCCTGGGTGCGGGACAGCAGGCGACCATGTCGATTCCGAGGATGGCGCATGCGTAGAGCAGGGAGTTGCAGACGTTGTTTCCGTCTCCGAGGTAGACGAGTTTGCGTCCGCGGAGGTCTCCGAACTTCTCCTTGATGGTGACCATGTCGGCCAGTGCCTGGCAGGGGTGCTCGAGGTTGTCGAGACCGCTGATGACGGGGATGGTGGACCACTCGCCGAGTTTGTCCATCATCTTGTAGTCGAATGCACGGTACATGATACCGTGTGCGAAGCGGCTGAGGACCCTGGCGGTGTCTTCGACGGTCTCGCCGTGACCCATCTGCATCTTGGAGACGTCCAGATAGAGGGCGTGTCCGCCGAGTTCGGTGATGGCGATGTCGAAGGAGGTCCTGGTCCTGGTGCTGGGTTTCTCGAACATCATGGCAAGGGTCTTTCCCTTGAGGGGGTCCCCGTGGTTGCCGCGTTCTTTCTTGAGCTTAATCGCAAGATCGACGAGTGCGGGCCACTCGTCCTTCATGTCCATAACTGAAATGAGATTCTTCTTGCCCATGACCTCTAATGCCCCACGCTCAATAACTACTTTGCCCACGCATTTTACAAACCGAAGAAAAACAATATCTGTTAACCATCGTTATCGGACATTATTTTATGCTGACCAGCTGATACGTGCAGTATGTCAAGCGTTCTTGAAGAGAATAAGATGTACGCAGACCGTCTCAAGACAGTACTGAAACTCAGGCATGAGCCCGTCGCATGCAAGCTCGTGAAGGAGGGGGAGGAGTTCCCGACCTGCTGTCCCCGCGCTTCCTCGCAGATGTCCCACTGTCAGGCCATCTTCCGCGCCGGAGAGGGGGAGGGCAACATCCTCTATGCCGAGGACGAGTCCTGCCATGTCGGCGCCAGCGTCCTGGGTATGATGGAGACCCCCGAGAAGGTCGCATCCGGGGAGATGCACGGCGGAATGGGCATGCACGACAGCGTCGAGGCCGCCCGCGAGATGATCGAGAAGAGGATCATGATCCCCTTCAAGACCATTGGTGAAGCTGTCTGCCCTCTGAAAGATGCGGATTTCGTGCCCGATGTGGTGGTCATCAGCGACATCCCCGAGAGGGTTTACTGGGTCGTCCCCTTGGAGACCGCTGCCTCCGGAGGCCGTGCCGAGTTCAGCACCGCTCCTTTCCAGTGCTGCTGCGAGGACGTCAACGCCGTCCCGCTGGTCACGGACAAGCCTAACATCTCCATAGGATGTTTCGGATGCAGGAAGAGGACCTCCATCCGTCCCGACGAGATGGTTGTCGGTATCCCGTACAACCGTATCCCCGGTTACGTGGAGCGTCTCGGACGTTACGAGACCGGAATCATGACCAAGGCGAAGCGTGACTGAAGTCCGCATACGCCCCTAACAAACCTTTTTACAAACATTTTTTATGCATATTATGCTGGTTTTGTAACACTGAACCTAAATTATAAATAAAACCCGAATCGGCGAAATGCTGCTTGGCAGATTTTTCAGGTTGCCGAAAATATATCCAAATTTACTTTTTTGCTCAAAAAATGTGATTTTTCCAATGAGTTTATATTATTACGAGACATGACGCACTTTTGCAAGAGGAACGCTGAGAATTCACTTTTTCGGCGTGAATGAATAAAAAGGAGGTATAAAATGCCAAAATACGAGGACAAAATTGACTTGTATGATGACTACGGCAAGCGCATTGCTAAAGATGTGCCGCTGGAAGCCCTTAGCCCCCTCAGGAACAAAGCAATCCAGAAAATTGCTTCCCTGACCAAGAGGACTATCGGAGTCAGTCTCGCAGGAATCCAGAATGCACTGGCAACCGGCGCAATCGCTGGCAACATCATCCAGGGTAAAGAGATCAAAGCCGATCTCGTCAAGGATGCAGAGAAACTCGCAAAGGACATCAAGGAGATGGTCCAGGTCGTAGACGGCGACGACACTGTCGTTAACGTCATCGACGAAGGAAAGACCCTTGTCGTTATCGTCCCCCAGGCGAGGACCGATGCAGGAATCGAGTACACCACTGGATTCACCAGCGTCGCTGCAGCAGTCACCGAGGCTATCATCACTAGGTACAAAGTGCCTATGTACAAAGCCAACATGGTCAAGGCCGCAGTCTGGGGTAAATACCCTCAGACCGTCAACTTCGTCGGATCCAACATCAAGACCATTCTTGAGGTCCCCCAGAACAACGAGGGTGCCGGATTCGCACTTAGGAACATCATGTCCAACCACGTCGTTGCACTCGTCAAGAGGAACGCAATGCAGGGTGTCGCCCTGTCCGCAATCTTCGAGACCTGCGCCGCATACGAGATGGGTGACGCAGTCGGACCCTTCGAGAGGCAGCACCTTCTGTCCCTCGCATACCAGGGAATGAACGCCAACAACATCGTATACTCTCTCGTCAAGAAGAACGGAAAGACCGGAACCGTCGGAACTGTTATCGAGTCCCTCATGGAGAGGGCAATCGCTGACGGTGTCATCCGCGTAAAAGAGGTCCTCCCCTCCGGATACAAGGTATACACCACCGATGACCTTCCCCTCTGGAACGCATACGCAGCAGCCGGAGAGGTTGCCGCAGTTATGGTGAACGTCGGAGCCGCAAGGGCAGCACAGGGAGTCCCCTCCACTGTTCTGTACTACAACGACCTGCTCGAGCACGAGTCCGGACTCCCTGGAGTCGACTACGGACGTGCAGAGGGAGTCGGAGTCGGAATGTCCTTCTTCTCTCACTCCATCTACGGAGGAGGAGGTCCTGGACTGTTCCACGGAAACCACGTCGTTACCAGGCACGCAAAAGGAACTCTCAGCCCCGCTGTCACTGCAGGAAACTGCCTTGACGGAGGAACCCAGTTCTTCTCCGCAGAGAAGACCTCTGGTGTATTCCAGAAGATCTTCGGAGGAATGCCCGAATTCAACACCCCCCTCCAGTTCGTTGGAGCAGAGGCTAAGAAGATTAAGAACAAAATCTGAGGAGATTGAGGTCTGTACATGTCTACCCCAACCGTTGATTACGCGAACGTCCCTCTTCCAGAGGTCCGCGTGATGACGAACCGTCTCCTCAGCGCCGAGACCACCGAGAAGATTCTGAATGACATCGACGTCATTCCCAACCTCCGCCAGATCAACATGAGCGGAGAGAGTCTGCCCAGGACGATCAGCAGTGGCCCCGCCAAGGGACTTGCCAACAATCACACTGAGCGCAAGGTGATTCACGTGAACGGACACGAGGTGGAGCTCCACTGTCTGGTGGGCGCTTTCTACATCGAGCTCTCCGTCACCGATGAGGCGGAAATGGACAAGACGGTAGACGAGATCAAAGCTGCCTTCGATCGGACCATCCCTGATGGTTATACCATCGACGTAGGCAGGTACTCGAAATACAGACCATCCCTTCACGACTATAGGAGTGCTTAATTATGGCAAAATACAAGAGACAGTTCTTCCCGGGAACCACCACCCCCGCCAAAAACAGGCGCAGGTACCTGGATCCCAAAGTGAAGCTCAAACAGCTTCGTGACGTCCCCATGGACGATGTTGTAAGGATTATGGGACACAGGGCCCCTGGAGAGGCTTACAAGAGCATCCACCCCCCGATCACCGAGGCCAACGAGCCCGAGTGCCCCATCAGGAAACTCGTCACCCCCATCGAGGGAGCCGCCGCTGGAGACCGTGTCAGGTACATCCAGTTCACCGACTCCGTCTACTTCGCACCCATCTCTCCCTACCAGAGGGCATGGATGTACCTTTCCAGGTACAGGGGAGTCGACACCGGAACCCTTTCCGGAAGGCAGATCATCGAGATGCGTGAGAGGAACCTCGAGCAGGTTGCAAAAGAGCTTATCGACAACGAGACCTTCGACCCCGCCCTTACCGGTATCAGGGGAGCAACCGTTCACGGACACTCCTGCCGTCTCGACGAGCACGGACTTATGTTCGACGGCTGGCAGAGGTATCTCTGGGACGACAAGAAGAAGGAAGTTATGTATGTGAAAGACCAGGTTGCGCTGCCTCTCGACAAGAAGATCTATGTCGGAAAGCCCGCATCCATGTCCGACCTCAAGAAGAGGACCACCATCTTCAGAGCAGATGGCGTCGACATGAGGGACGACAAAGAAGTGACCGACTTCTACCTCAGGATCCACAAACTCAGGACCCTTGGCGGATTCAGGCCCTTCGATGTAAAAGGTGAGTGAAAATGGCTGCAAAAGATCAGAAACTTTTCCTTGAAGCATGCAAGAAGAAGTTCAAGGAAGAACCCACCCAGATGGACACCAAGTACTACTGCTACGGCGGTTGGAAACAGTCCAAGAGGAAAGTTGAGCTCCAGGCTACCGCCGCGGAGATCGCCAAGAAACGTGGATTCCCCATGATGAACGAGGACATCGGAGTTCCTCTCGGACAGAGGTCCTGGATGCCCTACCAGCTGTCCCACACTGACATCTTCGTAGAGCCCGATGACCTTCACTGCATCAACAACCCTGCAATCCAGCAGGCTTGGGACGACATCAGGAGGACTGTCCTCGTCGGACTCGACTCCCCTCACCAGACCATCGAAAAGAGGCTTGGAAAGGAGGTCACCCCCGAGACCATCTCCAACTACCTTGAAGTCGTCAACCACACCATGCCTGGAGGAGCAGTCGTTCAGGAGCACATGGCAGAGTGCAACCCTGCACTCGTTGCAGACTCTTACGTCAAAGTCTTCTCCGGAAACGATGACCTTATTGATGAGATCGACCCCAGGTTCGTTATCGACATCAACAAGAACTTCCCCAAGGAGCAGGCAGCACAGCTGAAGAAAGCAATCGGAAACACCCTCATGCAGGCTGTCCGTGTCCCCACCATGGTCGGAAGGCTCATGGATGGAGGAACCGTCTCCAGGCACGCAGCAATGCAGATTTCCATGGCATTCATCTCCGCCTACAAACTCGCAGCCGGAGAGGCAGCCATCGCTGACTTCGCATACTCCGCAAAGCACCAGTCCATCACCATGGGATCCATGATGCCCGCAAGGCGTGTCAGGGGACCCAACGAGCCCGGAGGAATCACCTTCGGATTCCTCGACGATATGGTCCAGTCCGACCGTGTCTACCCTGACGACCCTGGACGTGCAGCACTCGAGACCGTTGCTCTCGCAGCCGGTATCTACGACCAGGTCTACCTCGGTGGATACATGTCCGGTGGAGTCGGATTCACCCAGTACGCTACCGCAGCATACACCGACAACATCCTTGAGGACTACGTCTACCACGGAATCGACACCATCAAAGACCGCTACGGCGGATTCTGCGGTGTCAAGCCCGACGACTACAAGAAACAGCTCAAGCTCGCCGACGAGATCTCCTCCTACGCACTTGAGATGTACGAGAGGTACCCCGCCGTTATGGAGACCCACTTCGGAGGATCCCAGAGGGCAACCGTTACCGCCGCATCCACCGGTATCATCACCGCTATGGCAACCGGAGTTGCTGACAACGGTCTGAACGCCTGGTACCAGTCCATGCTCCAGCACAAGGAGAGGACCGGAAGGCTCGGATTCTACGGATTCGACCTGCAGGACCAGTGCGGTTCCGCGAACTCCTATGCATACAGGTCCGATGAGGGTCTGCCCATGGAGCTCCGTGGTCCTAACTACCCCAACTACGCAATGAACGTCGGACACCTTTCCGGATACGCAGGTATCCCCAAGGCAGCTCACCTCGCTCGTGGAGACGCATTCGTCGCCAACCCCATGATCAAGGTCGCATTCTCCGACAAGGACCTCGTCTTCGACTTCGCTAACGTTACCAAAGAGTTCGGACGCGGAGGACTCAGGGAGTTCGTCCCTGCCGGAGAGAGGACCGCAGTCATCAAGGGATGAAAGCGTAAATGGACAAAGGAGACATCGTCAAGTACGTCCCGACCAACACCGTCGGAAAGGTGGTCGAGATCAAGGAAGAGGACGGAAAGGTCTGGGTAAAACTGGACCGTACCGGGCTCTTCTATGTGAGCTCAACGCTCGTTCCAGCGGATGCTTCGGAGTACAAGACGGTCTCTTACAAGGAGAAGGAAACCAAGACCTTCAAGGGCACCACGAGTGTCGACGACCTCAACAAAATGGAGAAGGAAGTCGATATCTCCGAGATGATGCCCAGCGGAGGTGGATGATCCGGCTCCTTGGGCCACACCTCAAACCACTTACCCTGCCTTCGGGCAGGGCCCCTTTTTTACGTTAACAATTCAAGCAAAAAAACGATGACCCAGATGTGACGGATCATTCCGTGACGGGACAGTCGTTGAAGGCCACCAGAACCGATGCGAAACGGGCATCATCCTTCAGACCGTTGCTCTCGCGCATGAGTCTGTCGGTGGTGGGTGCGGGACTGCATGATACGACATCCTTGCATCCGTTGGAGGGATTGAGTTCCGGGAAGCTCACGGGGGGCATGACGAATTTCTCTTTGCCTTCTCCCTTGACATTGGGGAACAGGACGAAAGAATCGAACATCCATACGATGTCGGTCCTGTTGTCATAATCTGCTTTGTTGGTGGGGAATACCTCTTCCCCGAGCTTCCTTCCGACGCCATCGGTGAGAATGACAGTGGGTTCCGGCGGGGGTCTGAAGCGGGGGTCCTTGACGATGGCGATAATATGATCCCTCTTCACGGCTTCGTTGAATCCGGCGTTCTCGGCATTGATCTTGCCGCCTGCCGCCCTAACCGTAGCCTCTTCCTTGACCATCTTGTCGATGGTCTCGTGATTGAGATAGAACGCGTAACGCACACCCTTCATTTTCCTGATAATCTCCAATGGGAGTTCCGGATCAGCCATAATCATTGCCTTCTCAAAGTTCGTCGTCTTCGTGGAGACGGATGAGATTTGTGATTCCTGCCATGCTCCTGATGTCGACGACACCGATGGCGGCCACGACCTTGTTGTTGACTTCCAGGGGGGTCACGATTACCCTGATTCCCTTGTAGGGACCGGAGGTGGCGACCCTTCTGATGGTGGTGCCCACCTTGAGCACTTCCTCCAGAACGGCACCCGTGTATGCGTTGTCCACGACGGCCCCGTTCTCGATACGGATACCGAGGTCGTCCTTGCTTTTGGCGCAGACGGGGAGTCCTCCGACCAGGTCGTGGATCATGAAAGACATGGCCAGAAGTTCGTTGATGGAGTTCATGGAACCGGAGGGCTGTTCGACCGTCTGGGTCTTATGCAATCCTCCGAGCAGTTTGAGTCCTGCGGACACGGCTCCTTCCTCGGCCGCCGCCATGGTGGGGGCGGTCCCGATGATTATGACATCGCCCTCGCGGAGGTTGAAAGTGGTCCTGATGGCCTTATCCGCTTTGGTGTCCACGGGGTATTCGTTGCCCGGGAAGATGAGCGAACCTTTTGTGAAAATGAGAGTCGTGGCACCTGTGGCACCGGACATGATGGCATTGTCCCTCTCCTCGCAGCCGTACTTCACACGGTCGGCCGCATTGGGGACGAGCACCGCGCAGTTGCAGTCGCCGATGGTCAGCGCATCGACGTTGAGCGGTGCCAGAGCCATGGCGACACGGTCCCAGGCCTTCTTCCCGTCGGGGGTCAGCGAGACACCGTTCTTCCTGATGAGCGTGCTTCCTTCCTCCTGAAGGATCGAGAGGATGGTCCTGGTACTGCCTTCGCCGATGCCGAGAAGCGAAGCGAGCTTCTTGCGTCCGATAGGGGATTCCCTGCTGAGGAAATACAAAGTTTTCCAGATGTGGTAATCTTTGAACTTGGGTACCGGTCCGCCCATGCGTGAACGCATTTCCAGTGATGCCATTGATGGATATATGATTCATCCAATATTTATACCCCTCAATCTTCGGATATCCGTTAATCAGATAACCCAGACATCCAAAAAAGACGAATCGGTGCATTGAAAGGGTGAGTAGTGACCCATATATAGTCGCGCGTAATAAGACAAAGTATGTCACAACCGGTCGAACTGATCACGATCGAGAACGTTACGAAGAAATTCAACGGTAAGGTCGTACTTGACAACTTCAGCGCTGTAATCCGCACCGGCCAGATCACTGGACTCATCGGAAAGAGCGGTGCAGGTAAGAGCGTGCTCCTCCACATGCTGAGGGGAAACCCCGAGTACCAGCCCGATTCCGGGCGCGTCATCTACCACGTCACCTGCTGCGTCAAATGCAGGCATCTCGGACTCCCCTACGAGGGATCGGCCTGTAAGATCTGCAACGGGGACACCGAGCGCATCGATGTGGACTTCTGGGCCCTCAAGGAATACGACGCCATGAGGGAGGCCATCAAGAACAGGGTCGCCATCATGCTCCAGAGGACCTTCGCTCTCTGGGGAGACCTCACCGTCATCGAGAACGTATTGGAGGCAATCGGTACCGATACCCCTAACCGTGTGGAGAAGGCCATTGCCCTCCTCGAGTTCGTACACATGAGCCACAGGACCATGCACATCGCGCGTGACCTGTCCGGAGGAGAGAAACAGAGGATCGTCCTTGCCAGGCAGCTCGCCAAGAAGCCCCTGTTCTTCCTGGCCGACGAGCCCACCGGAACCCTCGACCCCTACACCGCCGAGATCATCCACCAGAAACTGGTCCAGTACGTCAGGGAGAACAACATCTGCATGGTGTTCGCTTCCCACTGGCCCGAGGCCATCGACAAGATGGCGGACGAGGCTTTCTGGCTCGAGGGCGGAGTCACCAAGATGAAGGGAGAACCCAAGCCCATCACCCAGAAGTTCATGGAGGGTTACCACTTCGACAGGAGCGAGATCGAGAACCTCGGAAGCGAGATCGTCCGCCTCACCGATGCCGAGAAGCACTTCTTCTCCGTATCCAGGGGAGTCGTCAAAGCCGTCGACGGAGTTTCCTTCGACATCAACGAGAGGGAATGCTTCGCCATCGTGGGATTCTCCGGCGCAGGCAAGACCACCCTTTCCAGGATGATCTGCGGTCTGTCCAATGCCACCAAAGGAAAGGTGGAGGTCCGTATCGGTGACGACTGGGTCGACATGTCCAAGGACGGATACCAGAACAAGGGCCGTGCGACCCCCTACATCGGTGTCCTCCATCAGGAGTACACCCTTTACCCGTTCGACACCGTCCTGCAGAACCTCACCACCTGCATCGGAATCAACATGCCCGCCGAGCTGGCCCGCATGAAGGCCGTACAGGTCCTCATCAGCGTGGGATTCGAGAAGAAGGACGTCAACAGGGTCCTCGAGGCCTACCCTGACACCCTCTCCGTGGGAGAGTGTCAGAGGATCGCCTTCGCCCAGGTACTCATCAAGGAGCCCCGTATCGTCCTCCTCGACGAGCCCACCGGAACCATGGACCCCATCACCAAGGTCATCGTCGCCAAATCCGTCCTCCGCGCCAGGGAGACCCTCGGAGAGACCTTCATCGTCGTCAGCCACGACATGGACTTCGTCAAGAACTGCTGCGACCGTGCAGCCTTCATGAAGGACGGAAAGGTCGTGGGCATCGGCAAGCCCGAGGAAATGATGAAGAAGTTCGACGAGCTCCGCGGACCCATGGAATGATCTGAACCAGACAGAGGATACGTTCATGAAGCAGCAGATAGGGAGACACCTGAGCTTTGTAGAGTGCAGGGACTCCCAGGGACTCGGAATCGGAGGAGGTCTGGCCCAGAGGGCCACCATCTCCGAGAGCGGCAAGGACGTCTGCGTCATTGCCATGGGTCCCGGGAGGAGGCACATCACCAAGCCGGTGTGCGAGATCACATATGCCCTCAGGGAGGTCGGCATCAACGCCTCGGTCCTGGTGGTCAATTCCGGTTCCGGAGTCCCCACCGACGCACCTGATGTCACCACCGGATCCAGGTTCGGACTGGATCCCATCGAGGTCGACAGGATAAGGCAGTACAAGGTGGCGCTGATCCACCTCGGGAACGTCAGGAACCACATCGTTTACAAAGCGAGGCTGATCCTCAGGAACGTGGACATCCCCGCCGTCGTGGTGGCCCAGTGTCCCGTGGACTTCGAGGACTTCGCCGCCATCGGCGTGAAGACCCGCGACGTCATGCCCGATAAGGACAACATCGGTACCATGGGTACCATCGAGGACATCGTCACCGGCGTCGTCAGGGGAGTCACCTGCCCCCAGGAGAAGCTCGACGAGATCGCCTCGAAACTCCAGAAGATTCTTCCCACGGAGGAATCCAGATGAAGGTATTCGTCAACGGGAAGGAGAAGACCCTCAAAGAGGGCGCCACTCTGAAGGACGCGGTCGCCGGCGAGAGGTATGTGGAAGGTTCCACCGTTTCCATCTATCTGTCGACCGAGAAGGTGACCGAGGTTACCAACGACTTCGCCATTGTCACCGAACAGGGCGAGATGGTCCTCCACCTGTACGACACCCCCGAAGCGAAGCTCTTCAGGAAATACGCCGACGAGGCCGTCGGGTCCAACATCAGGTGGGCCAACAAAGAGCTCGTGGCGTTCGGTTCGTTCCCCACCGACATCCCTTACAGCGCGGATGCGGGCATGTACCGCCGTTTCGAGTGCTTCTTCTCCCTCGGAGGAAACGACAACCAGACCACCTACTTCATGGTGGCCAAATCCAATTTCACCAAGGCATACGGTGCGGGAGCCGGCAAGATCGGAAAGATCACAGTCGGAAGGCACCTGCTGAACCTCATCAAGGAAGGGCAGGGCATCGTGGACATCCACCCCGTCGTGTCCGAGACCAGTCAGGACAACGTCATCATCACCAAGGACCTCAGCCAGCCCCTGGAGGACGGCTACAGGATCAGCACCCGTGTGCTGGTCACCCTGAAGCACGAGTCCCCGAAATCCGCTGAGCACATCCTCATCATCACCTCCAAGGGATACATCAACGTGTCCGAGGGAAGCGGTACCTTCATGGGATGCAGGGATGACATGGACGTCGATTTGGACGCCGAGATCAGCGGCGTCCGCGACGTCGGCCAGGTAATGGTCAGGCATGCGGGTGTGGGCAAGGGACACATCCTCTTCTACAGAGAGAGGAGACAGGTGTCCCCCGACCTCAACACCGCCGGAGAGGTCACCGACGGAATGGCGCTTATGGCCCGTGCACAGGCCGGCGACATCATCGCCGTGGAGACCGACCCTCCCCGCATCATCTCGGTCGGGATGACACAGAAGGCGGGAGCGGCATTCCTCGCCAAGTACGGAGTTAAACAGATCCGTACCGGAGACACCTCCGATGACGCGGTCATCGTCGACCAGGGACCGGAGGAGACCATGGAGGCTCTCAAGAAGGGCGAAGTAGAGACCTTCGGAGTACCCCGCGACAGGATCTACCGCATCTCGATCACCACCGACGACGAGGCCACCGTCCACTACTTCAAGAAGGTCACCGGACTGAGCCACAAGTCTATCGGTCAGCTGAAGACCCAGTTCTCGTTCCCCGGTTCTCCGATGGTAACCTTCTACGGCGATGAGCCCAGGGCACAGAACCTCTACCCTCAGGAACCCTTCAAGAAATGCAAGAAGGGAGAGATCGGGGTCACCAACCAGTCCAGGCCGCACCACGGTCTGATCGGTATCAGGCTCATCGACAGCAAACAGTACGGTCCCACCGGAGAGGAGCCCTACGGAACCAACCTGGTCGGTAAGTTCTTCGGCGACCTCGCCGACATGGAGGTACTGGACGACGAACAGATCATCTACATCACGGAGGCCAAACTATGAGTCAGCAGAGAGTAACCAGACTGCTCATGATCTCCCCCAACTCCATGGTCACCCCGGACCAGCTGGTCCGCAACGTGCAGACCATGGCCCCCGGCATCAACGTCAAGGAGACCTGCTACGGATGCCTGGCGGAATCGGATGCGGAGACCATGAGGATTGTCATGGAGAAGGTCCGCACCACCTACCGCAACGAGGTCTTCTCCAAGATCAGGGGATTCCCCGCAGGGGACCCCAGGAGATGCCGTGCACAGCACGGAACGCGTCCCGGATACGCGCAGCTGGAGGCCGAATGGGAGTGCCTCCCGCTGATCCAGTATGCACTGGATGAGTTCGACGCCGGAAAAGACGAATATCAGAAACCTGTCGATAAGAAACCCCTTCCCGTCAAAGAAATGAAAGAAATCAGCGAGGCTTTCAGATGAAGGTATTCATAGATCCCCCTAACAGCATGATCCTCTTCGACCTGGTGGAGAGGTTCGGCCACGAACCCCTGAGTTCGATGGCTCTCATCCAGGAGAAAGTCGACAACATCGAGGTCGACATGCCGCCCATGAACGTGACCCTTGACGATGTCGTCAAAGGACTCAAGTACGCCGGAGTGGAGGTCCCTTCCGGAATCAGGGGAAGGCTGGCCATCTGGGGACCCATGATCGAGGCTGCCGATGCTGCCATCATCATCGAGAACCCCCCGTTCAGCTTCGGATGCGTCGGATGCGACCGTTCCAACGAGCTCACCAAGTACCGCATCAAGAGGCGCGGCATCCCCGCCCTCACCGTGCAGTACCCCTCCAGCGAGGAGGAGGCCAAGACCATGGTCGGACAGATCAAGGATTTCCTGGGAGGTCTGAAGGAATGACCATCAGGATCGCCCAGCTCTCCTGCGGTACTGAGTACAGCGGAGTTCAGTATGAAATTGAGTCCGCAGCCCGTTCCGTCGGAGCCAAGATCGTCTACCCTGATGTCTCCTACGACCAGGTCAAGAGCGCCCTGGAACGTTTCGGATTCACCCCCAAATCGCCTCAGCTGCAGCTCATGATCGCCCGTGCGGTCAGCCTCGCCGACGGTCTCTACGAGGCCGACGCGGTATTCATCACCACCTGTTTCAGGTGTGCGGAGGCCGCCCTGGTCAGGAACGAGCTCAGGAGGTTCATCCAGGAGAACACCAGGCTCCCCGTCGTCACCTAGTCCTTCACCGAGAGGCTGAAAGCATCCCAGCTCCTCACCAGGATGGAGGCTCTCGTCACCATCGTCTCGAGGAAGGAACTCCTTGCCAGGGAGAGGCAGACCGGAATCACCGCGGGTCTCGACTCCGGATCGTCCACCACCAAGTGCGTCATCATGGAGAACAACAAGATCATCGGAAAGGCATGGACCGCATCCGGAGATGTTGTCCAGTGCGCCACCGAGGTCCTGGAGGAGGCCATGAAGATGGCCGGTATCGAGTTCAAGCAGATCGAGGCCATGGGAACCACCGGATACGGAAGGTTCACCCTCGGTACCCACTTCAAGGCCAAACTCGTGCAGGAGGAGCTGACCGTCAACTCCAAGGGCGCCGTCTGGCTGGCCGACAGGCAGAGGGGAGAGGCCACCATCATCGATATCGGAGGAATGGACAACAAGGCTATCACCGTCAGGGACGGAGTCCCCGACAACTTCACCATGGGAGGAATCTGTGCCGGAGCTTCGGGACGTTTCCTCGAGATGACCGCCAGGAGGCTGAAGGTCCCCATCGGGGAACTCGGATCCTATGCAGTCAAGGGTAACTGGGTCAATGCGAAGATGAACTCCTACTGTTCCGTCTTCGGAATCCAGGATCTGGTCACCACCCTCGGAGCCGGAAAGTCCTTCGAGGACGTAGCGGCCGCCGCCTGCCACTCCGTCGCGGAGCAGGTCTACGAGCAGCAGCTGCAGGAGGTCGACGTCAGGCACCCCATTATCCAGGTTGGAGGAACCTCCCTCAACGCAGGTCTCGTGAAGGCCATCGGAGAGGTGCTCGGAGAGCCTCCGATCGTGCCTCCTGACTCCCAGTACATCGGAGCCGTGGGCGGAGCCCTGCTCAGTTCGGGAATGCTGTGAGGTGCGACCATGCCAGCTGAAACAGTGGTCACAGGAACCGACGAATACGGAAACGAGAGGTACAAGGCCCTCTACGAGGAGCTCATGTACGACGTCGGTAAACTTGCGGCCGTGGAGAAATCCTACCTGGTGCTGAAACCCAAGGTGCCCCTCTTCATCATCTCGGTGAAGATGAAGGCCCTGCCTTCGGCCAAGACCATCGGGGTCGTGGCATCCACCAGGTCGGAGCGCGATACCGTGTACGTGAGCATCTCCGACGAGATGTACGCACCCGGTACCCTCAAGGCGCTCTGGAACAGGTACGGCAGGGACAACGTGCAGCAGCTCGACAGGCTCGACATCGCGGTCAAAGGGGTATCCAGCTCCTTCGAGGTCGACGAGATCGAGGTGGAGTCCAACGAACAGCCCATCCAGGAGGTCCTGGGAGCGCTCTACAGGGTGCTTCCCGAGGGAATCCGTGTCAGGCGCACCCTGGCGGACACCGACGTCATTACTGTCGTCGCTACCGAGGAGAGGATGCAGCCCGAGATGCTGGATGAGGCCACCGTGATTCACGAGGCCATGAAGAAGGGAGGTGAGATCGATGTATGAGGTCATAATGTACGACGGAGGAATCTACCGTTCCGACGAGCTCTTCGAGCTCATCGAGGATGTGGGCGGAGTGGTCCTGATGAAGAACCGCAGCTCCCAGATGCTCACCGTGACCATGTCCATCCCCTCCGAGGACAGGCCTCTGGTCGAGGCCCTCTGCAAGGATATCGGAGGACAGGTAAGGGAGGTGCCTCTCGCAGGTACCGAGATCGCGGTGGTAGGTCCCACCCTGGGACGCCACCACATGCCCCACCCCATCTGCGACATCGCGGAGTACCTCCGCCGCTGCGGTGCGATCACCGTAGTCATGGGTCTCGCCAGGGGAAGGGGGAAGCTAACGTCCCAGATCAATCTCCAGGAGACCTCCATCATCGACGAGTACGACGCATGCGTGTTCATGCTCGGTAATTTCAAGTCATGCGTGGAGACCAAAGCGGACCTGCTCCTGAGCAAGATCAATATCCCCACCGTGCTGGTCTGCGGACCCAAGCCCGAGGGAATCGAACACACCTGCGACGCCATCGTCTACGGTGTCGGCAGGAAGGCATCCCGTATGAGGGAACCCGCCGACAGGCAGAAGCTCGAAGAGGTCTCCGACCGCATCGAGGAGATCCTCGCCGACAAGAAGAAGGCCCTCGAGGAGGACCCGCCCTTCGTCCACCCGTCGGAGATCAAGTCCCTGCTGGAGAACTATGAGCCCATCAACATGTGTCTCAGGCCCGCCCCCATCGTCATGCATCTCGACGGACTGAGGGCCAAGATCTCCTACGAGGAGCATCACGAGGCCGTCGAGAACATGATGGTCTACGGACGCCGTCTGGGTGATGTGTGCACCATCGCCCCCTCGAAGATCAACGACAGCAGTATGCTGATCCGCATCAAGACTCGCTCGCAGGTCGAGTACGAGGATTCCCTGAAGGCAAAGCAATGAGTGTGAGGAAGGGGACCTACGTCCTTTTCGTCACCCTCGGAAGCGACAGAAACATCACCGTGGGGGCCCGCGGCCCCCACCTTTTCAAAGCCGGCACGTACTGTTACGTGGGCAGTGCGATGGCCGGTCTCGACCAGCGTCTCACCAGACATCTGGCACATGAGAAGACGCTCAAATGGCACATCGATTACCTGACGACCGTCTGCGATTCTTCCGAAGCATGGATCTCCTACCCGGAACCGATCCCGGAGTGCGAACTGGCGGACCGTGTCGGGGCATTGGGAGGCATTCCGGAGATGGAGCATTTCGGATGTTCCGACTGCAGGTGCCTCACCCACCTTTTCCGCGTGGATGCCGGAACGAAGGCGGATTTGGTCTCGGAACTGCATCTGGCCAGATACCGTTCTCCGTGACGCCAGGGTAAGCCTTAATAAGGGATACAGAATACGCGCACGCATAATCCTGTCACCCCTGGGTGGCATGGAGGACGATTGAAATGGATTGCAACAAAAAGAACTGCGAACTTGCCCCTGATACCTGCGAAGCCCTTGTGGCAGCTGTAGGTGCGGCCAACGTTAAGGTAACCGAGGGAGGAGTCACCGTTACTGTATGCAGCACCGAGCAGGTCGCTGCCGTAGCCAAAATCGCGAAGAAAGCCAAAGTGACCGCAGCCGTCTGCGGAAACACCCCCATCACTGTCACCTTCTCCGAGGAGATGCAGAAGGTCGAGGTCGTTCCCGAGGATTACGCCGTCAAGGCCAAGGCCGGAGCAACCTTCCAGGCCGTTATCGACGCCGCAGCATCCCAGGGACTCATCCTTGGAGCACAGCCTTTCCACGCCGCCAGGACCACCGTCGGCGAGTGGATGGGTTCCAACACCCCCGGATACGGAAGCTACAAATACGGAACCGCCAGGGACGCCGTCCTCAACCTCGAGGTCGTCTTGAAGGACGGAACCGTCATCGAGACCGGTTACGACGACATCGGCGCGTACATGTCCGCTTACAACCTCAACCAGATCTTTGCCGGATCCGAGGGAGCAATCGGAATCATCACCTCCGCCACCCTCAAGGCATATCCCGCCGGAGTAACTAAATCCTTCGCCTACGAGATCGCCGGAGGACTCGCAGAGGCCGACGCAGCTGTCCAGGCACTCATCCGCCACCCCAACCTCAAGCCCATGAGGTTCACCCTCCAGGTCGCCGACGGAAAGACCATGCTCTTCCTCGACTACCAGGGCGCACAGGCATTCGTCGACACCGATGCGGCCGAGACCGATGCCATCCTCGAGGCCAACGGCGGAAAGAAGTCCGATGCGGTCTACAAGCCTGCCTGCTACAAGTTCAAGGCAGTCATCCCCATCGCCAACCTTGCCAAATCCAACGCCAAGATGGCCATGATCGTCGACAGGTACACCGCTCTCGTCAGCAGCGACAGCATGGATGACATCAAAGCCACCATCGAGACCTGCGGCGGAAGGAAGGCCTGCGGATGGGCATTCGCCGACGGAAACATCGAGAAGGTCCACGACGAGGCCACCTCCAAGTTCATGAGGGACCTTACCGGATTCCTTGCAGAGCCCAACGTGGACGACATCGCCAAGAGCGGTGACAAACTCTCCCGCGCCTACAACGACGCAATTCATGAGAAACTGGTCGAGGCCGTCGGAAAGGACAACGTCAACGAGTCCGGACCCGAGAGGCTCCTCTACTGCCACGATCTCGCACCCCTGCCCAAGCTGGCGGGAATCGCCTTCGACAACATCCCCGATGTGGTCGTCAGGCCCAGCACCACCGCTCAGATCGCCGCTGTCATGAAAGTGGCCTACAAGCACGGTATCGCAGTCACTCCCCGCGGAAATTCCACTTGGGGTCTCGGAGGAGCACAGCCCGCATTCCGCGGAATCGTCTGCGACTGCTCTTCCAAATTCAACAAGATCGTCGTCGACGAGAAGAACATGACCGTCAAGGTCCAGTCCGGAGCAACCTGGAAGGCCACCCTCGACGCCTGTATGGCAAAGGGATTCATCGTGGGTTCCTACCCCTCCTCCTTCCCCGCCGCTACCATCGGAGCCTGGCTCTCCACCAACGGTATGGGAATCGGATCCTTCAAGTACGGATCCGCCAAGGACAACGTCCTCGACATGGAGGTCATCCTCTCCAACGGAGAAGTCCTGCACACCGGTTACGGCGACATGGGCAACTACAACTCCGGTCTCAACCTGAACCAGTTCTTCGTCGGATCCGAGGGAACCGCCTGTATTTTCGGTACCGTTACCTTCAGGATCCACCCCATGGGTGTCATCCACCCCCTGGCATACGACTTCGAGAACCTGGCCGACGCCAACCCCGTCATCCAGGCAATCATCGCCGACCCCAGCATCAGGCCTCTCCACATCGCCTGGTCCGACCACTACCACTTCGAGCACCAGAAGATGGCCGGCCTGCACGCACCCGATGTACGCAACCTCCTTCTTGTCACCTACCAGGGCCAGGAGAACTACGTCGACATGGAGATCGCAATCACCGATGAGCTCGCCGCCAAGTTCGGCGGAAAGAGGGTCGACGACTCCATCGCATCCCACGAGTGGGACGAGCGCTGCTACGAGTTCAGGGCCAGGAAGGTCGGAATCGGAGAGATTCCCGCTGAGGTTATCGTACCTGCCAAGACCTGGGGCAAGTTCGTCGACGAGTGTTACACCGGCTTCGGCGTCATGAAGATGGACATCGGTGGAATCATCGGTGTCATGGTCGACAACCAGACCACCCTGTTCATGCCTTACTACTTCAAGGACGACGAGATGATGACCGGAATGCTCGCATTCGCATTCAACATGTATCTCGGCGACAGGGCAGAGGTATACGGCGGAAGGTCCACCGGATACGGTATCTTCTTCGCAGGAAACCTCGACGCAGCCCACGACGCCAACACCGTCGCCCTCATGAGGGAGCTCAAGACTTTCCTCGACCCCCACGACGTCATGAACCCCGGACACCTCGTCTGCGGAATGACCAAGTTCGGAATCGGAATGAGCCACGGCCTCTCGAGCTTCATGTTCA